>OCTW011540753.1_pt1 | contig 29089 bp, 23 predicted proteins | sample 1539671 | NCBI WGS metagenome assembly OCTW01 (sample SAMN02144230, study PRJEB22623) | gut metagenome | biome: sheep rumen | host: Ovis aries | place: New Zealand | reverse complement strand
CCCGCTACTACTACCGAATCGGCGCCGACCGCATCTATTATGGTCATGGACACGACATGAAGATTCTGGGAAATGAGGAAGACCCTGAAATCTATTCGTTTACCACGGCGGGAGTGGCGCTGAAAGGTAGTTTCTGCGTCATCAACGACACGCATGCGCGCTGGGACGGCCTGAGCAAGGTGCTGGACAAGGTGGCGGAAATCTCCCCTTCCTGCGTTGTGTGGAACGGCGACGCTTCCAATTCGGAAGAGACGCTGGAAAACCAGATCCGCATCTTCCTGGACCATCCGATGGAAAGGAAGGACTATGCCGCCCGTATTCCCTATCTGCTCTGTCCCGGGAATCATGACCTCCGGGGCCGGGCCAACCGGCATTTGGAGAAGGTATGGATGTACCGGCAGCCGGAAGAGCGGGATGTGAGGGACTGGGACCTGGGCCGGAACTTTGCCGTAAGGCTGGGAGAGATGGCCCTTATCGGCCTGGACACGGCCGAGGACAAATTGGACACCAATCCCATCTTCGCCGGCCTGTTCAAGAGCGAGGAGTATCGCGAGGCGCAGACGACCTGGCTCAGGGATGCCCTTATCCGCCCGGAAATCGCTTCCGCCCCTTATCTGGTAGCGTTCTGCCACATTCCCCTGTTCGACGACGATCCCACGCACAACCCCGGGGATGTGTATCCCGATGACACCGATCCGCAGTACTCCGCCGATTTCGCTTACTGGCAGCGGACTTGCGGGAAGATGTGGGGCCCCCTCCTTCATACGGCCGGCTGTCAGGTCCTCATTACGGCCCACATGCATGCATACAAGTACTTCGCTCCGACGCCCGACCGTTGCTGGGCCCAGATTATCGGCGGCGGCCCCCGTCTGGAAGAGGTAAAGTATCCTACGGTAATAGAAGGTGACGTGGCCGGAGGCAGACTCCGCATCAAGGTTCACAACATCCTGACCGGAAAGGTGCAGGAAGAACTCTCTTTTGCCAGAAGATTCTGACCGTAGGATTATGAGACGTTTTCGGAGATTTCTTTTGATGCTGGCGGGATTGCTTGCCGTCGTGGGCTGCCATCCCTCCTTTAAAGTGCAGGAAATGCGCTGCGAAGGGCTTGTGGAACCGTTGGGCATCGACTCGGCCAAGCCTCACTTCAGCTGGACGGTCCTTAGCGACGGCCCCATGGTGCAGACGGCTTATGAGATAGAAGTGGGTCCGGACATCTGGCGTTCCGGCAAGGTGGAAAGCGCGGAGCAGATCATGGTTCCCTACGGCGGGACGCCCCTCGCTTCCCGCCGGCAGGCCTGGTGGCGAGTCCGCGTGTGGAACCAGGACGGGAAGGTATCGGCCTGGAGTGCGAAGGCGCGTTTCGGCGTGGGCATTCTGGACGGCGACATGAAGGGGGCGTATATCGGCGCTGTGCCGGGAGAGGGGAGAGCCCCCTTGCTGCGGAAGGCGTTTGAGCTGGAGAAAATGCCCGCACAGGCGCTTCTGTACGTGAATTCCCTGGGTTATCACGAAGCCTCCGTCAACGGAAGGAAGGTGTCGGAATCGGTCCTGAATCCGGCCGTTTCCCAGCTGGACAAGCGTTCGCTCATCATGGTGTACGATGTGACCGGCCTGCTTCGGAAAGGACGGAACGAACTGCTGATCGCGGCAGGGTCGGGCTGGTACAAGCCCGACACTTTCGGGGCTTCTTATGACGGTCCTCTGGTGCGGGCCGAACTGGACCTGGACGGTATCCCGGGCGTATGGACGGACGCTGGCTGGGAGGGCGCCTGGAGCGGCTATGCCGACCCCGGCACCTGGCTCTATCACGGCTTTGCCGGCGAGGTCATCGACGCACGTGTAAAGCCGCAGTGGGGCCCGGTGGATGTGGTGGAGGTGGAAGGAATCAAGGCCACCATGCAGATGTGCGAGCCCTGCACCGTCCAGGAGGTCCTGGAGCCGGTGAGCATTGTCCGCAACAAGGGCGGTTATCTGGCAGATTTCGGGAAGGTGGTGAACGCGATGTTGGATGTGACCCTGCCGGGGCTTCCGGAGGGGCACGTGACGCCTGTCGGGTTCGGAGACAACACGCCGGACAAGCTGGATCCGCTCATCTGCGGTACAGACACGCTGATCTCTTCCGGCGCGGCCGAAGGAGACCGTTTCATGAACCGCTTCAACCACCATGTCTTCCGCTATGTGCAGCTGGACAGCCTTCCGGAAAAGCCTTTGGCTGTCCGGGCCCTGCGTATGCGGACCGATTACCCGAAGCGGAGCTCTTTCGAATGTTCGGATGAAGACCTCAACCGCATCTGTTCCCTGGTGGACTGGACGATGGAGAACCTTTCTTTCAACGGCTACATGGTGGACTGCGCCAGCATCGAGCGCCTGGGTTATGGCGGCGACGGCAATGCCTCCACCCCTTCCCTCCAGGCCATGGCGGCCGTTTCTCCCCTGTACCTGAACTGGCTGCTGGCCTGGGACGACGCCGTGCGCCCCGATGGCGGCGTGCCCCATACGGCCCCTAATCCGTACAGGGCCGGCGGCGGTCCCTACTGGTGCGGTTTTCTGGTGCAGGCTCCCTGGCGCACCTATGTGAGTTATGCCGACAAGCGCCTGCTGGAGCGCTTCTATCCGGCGATGAAGCACTGGCTGGACTATGTGGATGCCTATTCGGTGGAGGGTCTCCTGAAGCAGTGGCCCAACCTCGATTACCGTTACTGGTACTTGGGCGACTGGGCCGCCCCGAAGGGCGTGGACGTGAAGGATCCCGTCTCGGTGGACCTGGTGAACAACTGTTCCCTCTGCCAGGTTTATCTGCAACTGGAACAGATTGCGAAAGTGCTGGATGAGCCGGCCGACGCCGTGCGCTTCCGTCTCCGGTACGAAGAACTCTCCCGTATCATCCATAACCGTTTCTATCAGGCGGAAACGGGACTGTACGGTACCGGAAGCCAGCTGGATATGGTTTATCCGCTGCTGGTGGGAGTGGTGCCGGAGGATCTGGTCCCCCGGGTCGTGGATACGCTCAAGGAGCGTACGGCGCAGCTGTACGACGGTCACCTGGCCACGGGCTTGGTGGGCGTCCCCGTTCTCACGGAATGGGCTACCCTCAACCGCGAGGCCGACTGGTTTTACGGGCTGCTCAAACAGAGAGACTACCCGGGCTATCTGTATATGCTGGAACAGGGTGCCACCGGTGTCTGGGAAGAGTGGGACGGCGGACGAAGCCGTATCCACAACTGCTACAACGGCATCGGCAGCTGGTTCTATGAGGCGCTGGGAGGCATTGTTCCCCTGGAGCCGGGCTGCCGGAAGGTGCTCATCGATCCGCAGGTTCCCGAGGGACTGGAATGGGTGAAGGTGGTGCGCGACACCCCTTACGGCCCCATTTCCGCCGAGCGGGAAGGAAGCCTGCTGCGCGTATCCTTGCCCGTGGGCGTATCGGCCCGGATACAGGGGAAGGAGTACGGGAACGGAAGCTGGGAGATAACATTATCTCTGTAAAGATTTTGAAAAAACTTTAAAAAACCGTATCTTTACGAGACTATATTATTAATCAGAACTCGTGAGAATAAAGTTAGCAGCCGTGGGTGTAGGAAACCGGACGGGAAAGTATTTGAAATACTTCCAGTCTCACGGCGATATGGTGGAATTGGTCGCAATTGTAGAGCCGAACGCGGTGCGTAGAGAAGCCTGTCGAAAACAGTTCTCCCTGCCGGAAGAGGCATGCTACGAATCGGCCGAATCGTTCTTTGAAAAAGGGGTAGCGTGTGACGGGGTCATCATCGGCTCGCCGGACCGCTTCCACTATGAGCAGGCGCTGATGGCCATCGACCGGGGCATGCATATCCTCCTGGAAAAGCCGATTGCCCAGAATTACGATCAGTGTCTGCGCATTGCCCAGGCGGCCCGGGAGAAAGGCGTGAAAGTGGGCGTGTGCTATGTGCTCCGCTTCATGCCGCTTTACCGCAAGGTGAAGGAACTCATCGATGCCGGCCGTATCGGCCGTGTCACCGGCGTCTCGCATCAGGAATTCGTCGGAATCGACCGCATGCTGCACACCTATGTCCGCGGGTATTGGAACAAGGCGTCGGCCTCTACGCCGTCGTTCATCTCCAAGTGCTGCCACGATGTGGACATGCTTCTGTGGATTACCGGGGCGCAGATCAAGACGGTGCAGAGCGCCGGAAGCCTGGAATGGTACCGGCCGGAAAACGCACCCGAAGGAGCGGCCGCCCGCTGCACGGAATGTCCCGTGGAGAGCACTTGTTCCTTCTCGGCCGTGGATATGTATCTGCGCCGGGGCGTATGGACCAACAATTTCCCCGTCCCGGAAGGGAAAACCAAGCAGGAAGTGCTGGAGGAGGAGATTCGCTCGGGCCGGTTCGGCCGCTGCGCCTTCCACTGCGACAACGATGTGGCCGACCGTCAGATGGTTACCCTGTCCGCTACGGACGGCATCCTCATTACCATCGAGATGAACGCCCTCACCCGTCGGGAAGGCCGCATTACGGTGTTTTCCGGCACCCTGGGAGAGTTGGTCGCCACGGACGACGGCATTGAACTGAGAGACCGTCTGGGGAATCTGGTGGAGGAAATCGACTTTTCCCGGGAAGCCGCCCTTCCCCTGCATTCCCACGCCGACCTGGACATCGTGGAAGACTTCATCCAGGCAGTTGCCTGTCCGGACCGTCCCGTAGCCATCCCCATTGAGGAGGCCCTGGAAAGCCACCGCATCTGCTACCTGGCCGGATAAGAAACAGACACAACATAAACACACAAAACACTGATACTATGTCAAAAGAATTCTCAAGAAGATCGTTCCTGAAAGCAGGGACTGCTGCCGCCATCGGCCTGTCCGTGGCTCCCAAAACCGTTTTGGCAAAGGCGAAGGATGTCCCCCCGCCGCCCATGGACCGCAAATTGAAGGTCCTGGCCGTGGGTATTGGCGGCCGCGGCGCCGCCGACATCGCCGAAGTGGCCAAGACAGAAGAAATCATCGGCCTGTGCGATGTGGACTGGAAGTATGCCGACCACGTGTTCAAACAGTATCCCAATGCCAAGAAGTACAGCGACTACCGCGTCATGTTCAAGGAACTCCTTCCGGAGGCCGATGCCGTGATTGTCGCCACCGCCGACCACACCCATGCCATCATCGCCGCCGAGGCCATCAAGGCCGGCAAGCATGTCTATTGTGAGAAGCCCCTTACCCGTACGGTGTACGAGTCCCGTCTGCTGACCAAACTGGCCAAGAAGTACCGCGTGGCCACCCAGATGGGCAACCAGGGTGCCTCCCAGGAGGGGGTGCGCAAGGTTTGCGAATGGATCTGGAACGGCGAAATCGGCGAGGTGACCCGCGTGGATGCCTTTACGGACCGCCCCATCTGGCCCCAGGGCCTGGAGCGTCCCGCGAAGTCCGAGAAAGTCCCCAAGACCATGAACTGGGACTGCTTCATCGGCCCGGCTCCCATGCGTCCCTACCATTCCATCTACACGCCCTGGAACTTCCGCGGCTGGTGGGATTTCGGTACAGGCGCCCTGGGTGATATGGCCTGCCACATTCTGCATCCCGTTTTCGCAGCCCTCAAGCTCGGTTATCCCACCAAGGTACAGGGCAGCTCCACCGCCCTTCTCACCGAGTCCTGCCCGCAGGCCGAGAAGGTCCGCTTCGTGTTCCCCGCCCGTGACAACATGCCCAAGGTGGCCATGCCCGAGGTGGTGGTGAACTGGACCGACGGCGGCATCCTCCCGGACCGTCCGGAAGGCCTTCCCGCCGGTGTGAACCTCAACGATGCCGGCGGCTGCCTCATTTTTTACGGCACCAAGGACACCCTGATCTGCGGTTGCTACGGTGTGCGTCCGTATCTGCTGAGCGGCCGTAATCCCGAGGTCCCCCATGTGCTGCGCGAGGTGAAGACCTCCCACCAGCAGGACTGGGTTCGCGCCTGCAAGGAACATCCGGATTTCCGTACTCCTTGCGTGTCCGACTTTGCCCAGGCCGGCCCGTTCAACGAGATGGTCGCGATGGGCGTCGTGGCCGTTCGCCTGCAGGCCCTGAACCAGGAACTGGAGTGGGACGGCGAGAACATGCACTTCACCAACATCCCGAAGGGTGCCACCATCCGCACCATGATCCACGACGGATTCTCCATCCATGACGGTCACCCGACCTTCGAGAACGTATATACCGATCCGGTAGATGCGAACGAATTCGCGGCCGAACTCATCAAGCCCAAGTTCCGCGACGGCTGGTCCCTCCCGGAAATGCCCGAAGACTAATTTTAAATTTAACTGTTTGATATGAAAAAAGTTATTCTTTTCACTGCGATGGCTGCCCTTCTGATGAGCGCAGTTTCCTGCAAAAATACCAACAAGGGCGGTGCTCCCGCGTACAAGGTCGTGGATGCCGCCCAGGTAGATCTGGCCGATTTCCCCGTGGATGAAGAAGGCTACGTGGTCCTGTTCGACGGTACTTCCTCCAAAGGCTGGCGCGGCTACGGAAAAGACGCCCTTCCGGGTCGCTGGACCGTGGAAGACGGCTGCCTCAAGTTCTCCGGCACCGGTTCCGGCGAGGGCCAGACCGGCGAAGGCGGGGACGTGATCTTCGCCCACCAGTTCAAGAACTTCACCCTGGAAATGGAATGGAAAATTTCCAAGGGCGGCAATTCCGGTATCTTCTACCTGGCCAAGGAAGTCACCACCAAGGACGAGAACGGAAACGACCGTTATGAGCCCATCTACATCTCCGCTCCCGAGTATCAGGTCCTGGACAACGCCAATCATCCGGACGCCCTGCTGGGCGTGGACGGAAACCGCCAGTCCGCTTCCCTGTACGATATGATTCCGGCCGTTCCGCAGAACCAGAACCCTTACGGCGAATGGAACAAGGTGAAGATTCTGGTTTACAAAGGCACCGTGGTACATTTCCAGAACGATGTGAAAGTGCTGGAATATCACCTGTGGACCCAGCAGTGGACCGATATGCTTCAGGCCAGCAAGTTCTCCCAGAAGGACTGGCCCCTGGCTTTCGAACTCCTGAACAACTGCGGCGGTGAGAACCACGAAGGCTATATCGGCCTGCAGGACCACGGCGACGACGTGTGGTACCGCAACATCCGTATCAAATTGATGGACTAGTCGTATGAAAATAGTCTATTTGACCCTTGCCGCCGTGGCCATGGCATTCGCCGCCTGCAGCCGCAGGGAACAGGCTCCGGAAAAGAAGGATATGTGCGTGCAGATGTATTCTGCGCGCAGTATCCTCAACAAGGACAATTATGCCGATGTCCTGAAGCAGATCGCCGCCTTGGGTTACACCGCCGTGGAAGCCGCCAGCTATAACGACGGCCTCATCTACGGTGACGAGCCCGAGGTCTTCAGGCAGAAGGTGGAGGCTGCCGGCATGAAGGTTGTGAGCGCCCATGTGGGCCGCGGCCTGTCCGAGCAGGAACTTGCCAGCGGAGACCTTACGGCCGCCCTCGCCTGGTGGGACAAGTGCATCGCAGACCATGTGAAAGCCGGAGTGGAATATCTGGTAACGCCCTGGATAGGGCTCCAGAAGAACCTGCACGACCTTCAGCTCTATTGCGACTATCTCAATGAAGTGGGCCGCCGCTGCAAGGCCGCCGGCCTCAAGTATGGCTACCACAACCATGCCCACGAGTTCGAGAAGGTGGAAGGACAGGTGATGTACGACTATTTCCTCGAGCACACGGACCCGGAACTCGTCTTTTTCCAGATGGACGTGTACTGGACCGTCATCGGCAATGCCTCTCCCGTCGATTATTTCGAACGCTATCCCGGCCGTTTCAAGATGCTCCACATCAAGGACGAGTGGGAAGTGGGCCAGAGCGGCATGGTGGGCTTCGACGCCATCTTCCGCAATGCCGATGTGGCCGGTCTCGAGAATTTCGTGGTGGAAATCGAGCGCTACAAGCACGAGGACATCCTCGTCAGCTTCAAAGAGAGCGCCGAGTATCTGCTCAACGCTCCCTTCGTAAAAGCCACCTACGCCAAGTAGGCAACGGCTTCAGCCGGATGATGCATGGCCGCCCTTTCAAGAGCGGCCATGCGTTTTTTATGGGCTGACCGGCTTCTGCTTGTCCTGTTCGCTGAAGAACCGGCGGGCGGCGGCGGAATTGTCCGTTGTGACGGTGAGAATTTTTCCGTTGCCCGGGCACAGGGTGGCCTTGCGGAACAGGGGGACCGTAAGAATGTACTCGCCGCTGCCGGTCCCCGTACAGGATAGGATGGCCGCCAAGGATAAAGCCAGCAGTCCGGAAAGGTGGAATTTCATCAAAGCGGGTGTTGTCAGTTTCAGTTGCTGCAAAGATACAAAAAGATAAGGAGTAAATCACGCGTTGCGCGTGTGCGCACACAATTCATCAAAAACTTATCGGCAGAATAAAAAAATATGCTTAACTTTGCATAATATGGGTAAACGTTCTACCATCGTGGCCGTTGCGGCCTTGGCACTCCTCCTGGCGGGCATTGTCCTGGCTGTCATTCGTTTATACAAAACCGGCCCCGAAGATCCTTCGGCTGCTTCCGCCGCCCCTGCCGGCTGGTCGGTGCTCAAAGCCATTCCATCCGATGCCAACGCCGTGCTGGTCTTTGACGGCTCGGCCAAAGCCGCCCGTGCCCTGGCCGATTCAAGCGGTTTGATCAAGGGCCTTGTCGCTCCGGACAATCCGGCATTCATGGAGTTTCTGTCGGCCGAAAGCCGCCGCCGCATGGCCGTTTCCCTGCACAACAGCGGTTCGCTGGTCCCCCTCGTCGCCATCGAGACGGACCAGCCGGATTCCCTGACCTTGGCCTTCGCCTCCCGTGCCGGCCTCAAGACCCGGCAGCACGGCGGCTTCCTGCTGGCCTCCCGTTCCGAAACATTCATCCGGGCCGCCGTCCGGCACATGACAGAGGAGACGTCCATCCTGGGAGCCCGTCACCTCAGGGATCTCGTCCGCCATGTATCCGGCCCTGCCGTACTGTTCCTTCCCCATTCCCAGGCCGGAAAACTGCTGCAGGTCTATGGCGGCACCGCCTATCGGTCCAGGGCCTCCTTCGTGAAGGAACTCACGGAGTGGAGCGCCTGGAGCCTGCAGGAACTGGACAAGGAACACCTCATCCTCAAAGGTACGGCCCTTCCCGGAGAAGGAGCCGCCAGCTATTTCCACGCCTATGCGGGTACGCCTGCAGAGCGTCCTGAATTTCCGGACGTGCTGCCCTATTATACTTGTTCGGCCATTTCTGTTCCGGTGGCCGATGTCAACGATTTCCTGAATGCCCGCCGCACCTTCGAGGACGGCTGCGCCCGTCTGGCGTCCTATGAAAAGTTCCTGAAAGGGAAGGCCGGCCGCCCTCTGTCTCCGGAAGAGTGGTTCCGTTCCCTGCAGCCCAGGGAGGTGGTCCGCGTATCCTTCCGCTCGGAGGACGGACTTGTGCGGGATGCCTTGCTGGTCCGCTCGGCCAAAGACCTTAAACTGGGACAGGAAACCTCCAATCTGTACCGGGGGGTCCTGGGAGGCCTTCTGGGCGGATATTTCGCCGTGACGGACACGGTGTGCGCCTCGGTGGGCCAGCGCTGGAGCGTTTTCGCAGACCTTCCCACCATCCGCTGCTTCCAGGAAAAGTCGTTTCTGGAGTACAGCCTCGGGGACAGGCTTTCGGATGCTTCCGTGAGCGTTCCTGACGGATTCGTCGCCTACACATCCTTCTCCGATGCTCCGGAGAGGGTGACGGAGCTGTTTGCATCCAATATCGCCACGCCGCTGCAGGATTACGTGCGGGGGGCCGGGTTTGCGCCCGCGATGGCGTCGCTGGACCTCTCCGGAGAGCGCCCTTCCCTTCGCCTCAGCGTAGAAACCCGGGTTCTCAAGGGAACCAAGGTGCAGGTGCTGGAGCGGGACACGACCGTCGTTGTCCCCACCGGCCTTTTCCCGGTTGTCAACCACAGTACGGGAAAAACCAATTATCTGTACCAGAATGCCCACAAGTCCGTCTGTCTCAATGACGAGAACGGAAAGGGCGTGTGGGGCATTCCCTTCAAGGAAGACCTTTGCGGCCGGGTGCAGAGCATCGACTATTACAACAACAAGAAAATTCAGTTCCTCTTCTGCTCCACCGATAAGCTGTGGTTGCTGGACCGTCTGGGCCACTGGGTGAACGGTTTCCCCGTGAAACTGCCCAAGCCCGTGCTCCTGGGACCGGACGCCTATGATTTCACCGGAGCGGGGGGGTACACCATCATGGTTCTCCACACGGACAACAGCCTGGAACGCTACAACCTGCATGGCCTGAAGCCCGAGGGCTGGAAGGGAATCCGGGCCCCGGAAACGGTAAAGAACCTTCCGGAACTGGTGGAGGCCAGGGGAAAGCGTTACTGGGCGGTGCGCACGTCGGTGCGCACGCTGATCTATCCCTTCGAAGGGGGAGAGGCACTCACCCGCGATGAAGGCGGCAAGATGATCAAGCCCGACGCAGAACTCAAACCCATTTCCAAAGGCGTTTCGGCCGAATGCTATGACGGCCGTACGCGAGATTTCAAATTGAACTAAAACCTGCCATTGCATATGGAATTCAAATCCGTCAACAAGATTTTTCAGGACAGTTTTGTCCAGAACTGGGACAGACCTGCCCTCACCAACTATCAGGGAATGACCCTGGCTTACCGTGATGTCGCCCGCCGCATCGCCAAGTTGCACATCGCTTTCGAGCAGTGCGGCCTCCGGCGGGGAGACAAAGTGGCCATCTGTTCCCGGAATCAGGCCAACTGGGGTGTCAGTTTCCTGGCCGCCATCACCTATGGCGCCGTCGCAGTCCCCATTCTTCACGAGTTCAAACCCGGCAACATTCATTATCTGGTCAATCATTCCGAGGCCCGCGTCCTCTTTGTGGACGAGGTCATCTGGGAAGGCCTCGTCCCCGACGAGATGCCGGACCTTTCGGTCGTTGTCCAGATCAACACGTTCAAGTTCCTCTATGCCGACAGCGAAGAGCGTCGCCAGGTGCGGGAGCATCTGAACGAGGAGTTCGGGCACCGCTATCCCAACAACTTCGAGCCGGAAGATCTCGATTACTACGAGGACAGCGCCGAGGAACTGGCCATTATCAATTACACCTCCGGTACTTCCGGCTTCTCCAAAGGTGTCATGATTCCCTATCGTGCGCTCTTCTCCAATATCCAGTTTGCCGCGGAAGACGCCTGCCCCATGCTCAAGGCGGGCATGAACGTGGTATCCATGCTTCCCACGGCCCACATGTACGGCATGATGTTCGAGTTCCTGTTCGAGATGTCCATCGGCATGCATGTCCATTTCCTCAGCCGCGTCCCCAGCCCCAAGATCATCATGCAGGCCCTCGGGGAAATCCAGCCGGAAATCATCATCGCCGTTCCGCTGGTCATCGAGAAAGTGTACAAGACCAAGATCAAGCCCCTCGTGGACAAGAACAAGTTGAAATATCTCATGCGCATCCCCGTGCTGGACAAGGCCATCGAAAAGAAGTTCTCCACGGAACTTACCAATGCCTTCGGCGGAAAATTCGAGGAAGTGATCCTGGGCGGCGCCGCTTTCAATCCGGAAGTGGAGCGCTTTTTCCACAAGATCGGCTTCCATTACACGGTAGGTTATGGCATGACGGAGTGCGCTCCCATCATCTGCTATGCCCACTGGGACAAGGTAAAAGTGGGATCGGCCGGACGCGCCGCCATGAACATGCAAATCCGCATCGACTCTTCCGATCCCAGGAATATTCCCGGAGAAGTGCAGGTGAAAGGACCGAATGTGTGCCTGGGCTACTTCAAGAACCCGGATGCCACCAGGGATTCCTTCACCAGCGACGGCTGGTTCCGCACCGGCGACATGGGCGTTCTGGACGAGGACGGCTATCTGTTCCTGCGCGGGCGCTCCAAGTGCATGGTCCTGGGCCCTTCCGGCCAGAATATCTATCCGGAAGAGCTCGAAGCCACCATCAACAACTTTGCCTATGTGGTGGATTCCCTGGTTGTGGAGGACGACGGCGGCCTCACGGCCCTCATCTATCCCGACTGGCATCAGGGAGAACTGGACGGCATGACGCGCAGCGAGTTCAAAAACCAAATCCTGGGCATGCTTCCCGCCATCAACCAGGAACTTCCCAATTATGCCCAGATCAAGAAGATTGAGCTGATGCCCGAGGACTTCGAGCGCACCCCCAAGCGCAGCATCAAGCGTTACCTCTATCAAAGATAAGCCATGAAATTCGATCGCTCCTACTTGGAAATGGCCGAAGTGTGGGCCCAGAACTCCTACTGTAAGCGCAGAAAGGTGGGAGCCCTCCTGGTAAAAGACCGCACCATCATCTCCGACGGGTACAACGGAACCCCTTCGGGCTTCGAGAATATCTGCGAAGATGAAAACGGCGTCACCAAACCCTACGTGCTCCATGCAGAGGCCAATGCCATCACCAAGGTGGCCAAGAGCGGCAACAGTTCGCAGGGCGCCACCCTCTTTGTGACAGCTTCTCCCTGCGCCGAGTGCGCCAAACTTATCATCCAGGCGGGCATCACCCGCGTGGTGTATCGCGATGCCTATCGGCTCACGGACGGGATAGACCTCCTGAAGCGGGCAGGCATAGAGGTAGAACAGGCCGGATAAAACCATGAAAAGAACGTTCGTACAAATCCTGCAAGTGCTGCTGGGTGTCGTGATCGGCATCCTTCTCACGCTGCTGGCTGTCCGCTATCAGGAAAGCCGGCATATCAGGCATATCAGCCGGGCGGATTGGGGGAAACTCAATCTCATCCTGGGCATTGTGGAAAAGAATTATGTGGATACCTTGGACCGGGACGGAATGACGGAAGCCGCCGTTTCGGCCGCGCTGTCCAAACTGGATCCGCACTCGGTTTATATGCCCCCCGTGCAGTTGTCGGCTTCCGAAGAGGAACTGGCGGGGAACTTTGAGGGCATCGGCATTCAGTTCAATGTCCCCAATGACACGGCCATCGTCCTGGAAGTGATTCCCGGCGGCCCCTCTGAGAAGGTGGGTCTCATGGCGGGAGACCGTCTGCTCAAGGTGGACGACAAGGTGATTGCCGGCGTCAAGTTTCCGCAGGACAGCATGGTCCGCAGGATGAAGGGACCGGCCGGAACCAAAGTCACGGTTACCGTCAGGAGGGGCGTGGAAGAGATTCCCTTCGAGATTACCCGCGGAAAGATACCGGTTTACAGCGTGGATGCGTCTTTCCTGATTCGGGACAGCATAGGCTATCTGCGGTTGGCCAAGTTCTCCCGCACTACCTTCAAGGAGTGCCATGAGGCCACCCTCCGTCTGATGGAGCAGGGAATGACCCATCTCGTGTTCGACCTTCGGGACAACACGGGCGGCTACATGGACCAGGCGCTTCTGCTGGCCAACGATTTCCTCTCCCCCGGGGATACCATTGTGTATATCGAGGGCCGTCAACGCCCCCGCGAGGTCTTCAAGGCCGACGGTCGCGGAGCTTTCCAAAGCATGGGCCTGACGGTACTGATCAGCGAGAATACGGCATCGGCCAGCGAAATTTTCGCCGGAGCCGTCCAGGACAATGACCGGGGCACCGTCGTCGGACGACGCTCCTTCGGAAAGGGCCTGGTGCAGGAGCCTTTCTTCTTCACCGACAATTCCGGCATCCGCCTCACCGTCGCCCGCTATTATACGCCTTCCGGCCGATGCATCCAGAAGCCTTACGACAATTATGGCAGGGACATTTACAATCGCTTCATGGACGGAGAGGTTTTCAGCGCCGACAGCGTACACCTGGACACTTCGGACGTGCACCGTACACGCAGCGGGCGTCTCGTGTATGGCGGTGGCGGCATCATGCCCGATGTCTTCGTCCCCATCGATACAACCCGTGCCAGCGATTTCTTCATCGCGTGCAACCGAAAGGCCACCCAGATGCGCTATGCTTCCCAGATCTTCGACAAGCATACGGCGCGCTTGTCGTCCATCGATTCCTACAAGGAAATGGACGACTTCCTCTCTTCCCTCAACTTGAGGGTGGATTTCCCGGCCTTTGCCCGGAAGACGGACGGCATTTCCTGCACCGAAGCCGAGTGGGACCAGACGCAGGCGTATCTGCTGCCTCAGCTGCGTGCGCTCATCGCCCGTTACTCCAAACTGGGAGAAAATGCTTTCTACAAGTATTATCTGCCGGTGGATGACACGGTAACGAAGGTGCTGGAGTCGCTGTAGCAGATCCTTCACTGCGTTCAGGATGACAAAAGGGAAGGGCGACCGTCACGGCCGCCCTTCCCTTTCCTATTATTAACTAAACCAACTAAAACTAACCTGGTTCAGTAAATGCAAGAGGTGTGCCAAACTTTATTTTTCGTGTTCCACTTCTGCCCGGGCCCGCTCCACGGACTTGGATCGTTTGAGAACAAAGCCTGAACCCAGATACTTGGTGCGGACATCCTCGTCGGCGGCCAGCTCTTCCGGCGTTCCGGCCTGGAGGATGACGCCTTCGTAAAGCAAATAGGCGCGGTCTGTGATGGCCAGGGTCTCGCCGACATTGTGGTCCGTGATGATGACGCCGATGTTGCGGTATTTGAGTTTGGCGATGATATACTGGATGTCTTCCACGGCGATGGGGTCCACGCCGGCGAACGGTTCGTCCAGAAGGATGAATTTGGGATCCACGGCGAGGGCGCGGGCAATTTCACAGCGGCGGCGCTCTCCTCCGGAAAGCTGGATGCCGAGGGACTTGCGCACTTTGGAGAGATTGAACTCGTCGATGAGCTGCTCCATGCGGGCCAGACGCTCTTCCTTGGTCATATCCTGGGTGCTGGCCGACATTTCCATCACGGAAAGGATGTTGTCTTCTACCGACATTTTGCGGAATACGGATGCTTCCTGCGGCAGGTAGCCCAGGCCTTTCTGAGCGCGCTTGTACATGGGAAGGTTGGTGATTTCCACGGTGTTCCCCTGGTCGTCGTCCAGGAAGATGCGGCCTCCGTTGGGCTTGATCTGTCCGGTAATCATGTAGAAGCTGGTAGTCTTCCCGGCGCCGTTGGGCCCCAGGAATCCAACGATTTCTCCCTGTTGCACTTCCATGGAAACGCCCTTCACCACGGTACGGACGCCATATTTCTTGACCAGTTTTTCTGCTCTGAGTTTCATAGATTCTTCACTGCGTTCAGAATGACAATATCGTTACTTGGTGCGTTCAGAATGACAATGTCGTTACTTGGTGTCCAGCCCAAGGTCGGCCACGAAGGCGCGGACGTCGGGATTTTTCTCCATCAGGTCCTTGGCCTTCTCTTCGGGCATATAAGGAACCTTCTCGGCCGATTCTTCCACGGGCGTCACTTCCACCAGAATGTTTATCTTGGGACAGGACAACATTTCCCGGATTTTGTTCTCAAGATCGCGCAGAAGCTTTTCTTCCACCCACTGTTTCTGGGCCTCGTTGAGAACAAAGAAATCTATTATTTTTACGCCGCCTTCCTCGCGGACGTCAATTTTTCCGCTGGCAATCATGCTGGCCAGGCGGGGACGGTTGTCGTATTCCTTGGCCAGTTCCTTCCACTGCATGCGCACCGTCTCGTCCTCCGGAAGGCTTGTACTCTGCTGTTTTGCTTCGGCCGGTGCCGCTTCCTCTTTCTTCTCCTCCATGATGGCACTCATGGAAAGCGAAGAACCTTTGAGGGGGCGCCGCCCCTTGGGATTTCCCGCCGGCAAAATTCCGGGCTCCGTGCTTGCAGGCGGCGGCGGAATAGGTTTAGCATCCTTCCCGGCCGGAACGGGAACCTCCACGGGCTTTTGCACCAGATAACTCAGCCGCATGAGGGCGAATTCAATGTGAAGGCGGGGATTGACGGCCGCCTTGTAGCCGGATTCACAGGCGGTGGTGATGCCCAGGGCGTCGTACAGAAACTGATGGGTACAGCGGGAAGCCTGGTCTGCGTATCGTTTCTTGAGGGAATCCGGGAGCTCCAGCAGAGGCTCCAGCCCACCGGTCTTGGCCACCATGAGGTTTCTCAGATGGCTGGAAAGGGAAGCCACGAAATGCAGGGCGTTGAAGCCCTTGGACAGAATCTCGTCCAGGGTGAGGAAGGCATCCCCGTAGTTCCCGCTCAGGAAATCTTCCACCATCCGGAAGCTGTACTCATGGTCCAGTACATTGAGGTTGCGGATAACATCCTCATAATGGACTTCTGTCCCGCAGAAAGCCACCGTCTGGTCGAAGATGGTCAGGGCGTCGCGCATGGCGCCGTCGGCCTTGGAGGCAATCACATGGAGGGACTCGTCGTCGATGGTGATTCCTTCCTTGGTGGCAATGCCGCGAAGATTCCGAACCATGTCCGGAATGCCGATGCGATTGAAGTCATAGGTTTGGCACCGGCTCAGGATGGTGGGAAGGATTTTGTGCTTCTCCGTTGTCGCGAGGATGAAAATGGCGTGTGCCGGGGGCTCTTCCAGCGTTTTGAGAAAGGCGTTGAAGGCCGCCTGGGACAGCATGTGGACCTCGTCGATGATATACACGCTGTAGCGCCCGACCTGCGGCGGAACCTGCACTTGTTCCATGAGCGTCTTGATATCCTCCACGGAGTTGTTGGAGGCTGCATCCAGTTCGTGGATGCAGTAGGAACGGCCTTCCTGGAAACTTACGCACGATTCGCACTGCCCGCAAGGCTCCATCTCCGGTCCCGGGTTCATGCAGTTGATCATTTTGGCGAAGATGCGCGCCGTGGTGGTTTTGCCAACACCCCTGGGGCCGCAGAACAGATAGGCATGCGCCAACTGCCCCCTCCGGATGGAGTTGGACAGCGTCCGGGCAATGGTATCCTGACCGATCAGGGTTTCAAAGGAATCCGGCCTGTACTTCCGGGCCGATACAATATAGTCGCTCATAGACTACAAAGATAATAAATTTTCCGCACCGGGAAAGACCACAAAATGTGCGGATAAAACAGGATTACTCGTCGATGTTCACGATGCGGTAATCGGCCTTTCCGAGCCCGATGGAGACGGCATAGTCGATAATGTGCGTGCCGTGCTGGCGGTTGATGCGGTCCTGAAGGGGTTTGGCGTCATCGCCCTTCCGGGAAGGATAGGAGAACACCAGGTCCAGGCAGGCTTTGTCCAGGGCCACCGGGTCGGTGGATGCCAGAATGCCGATATCGGAGAGGCGGGGCTTGTCCGGATGGCCGTCACAGTCGCAGTCCACGGACATGTTGTTCATCACGTTGATATAGACGATGTTCTTGCCGAAATGGTTGGCGACGGCCTGGGCGGCAGCGGCCATGGACTCCAGGAAGGCATCCTGCTCGGCCGTAATCCAATGATCCTGCGATTCACCGGCGGAATGGATGTAGAACTTTCCGGCCGTGGACGCGAAGCCGATGCTCTGGTTCTTGAGAACGCCGCCGAAACCACCCATGGCGTGTCCCTTGAAGTGCGCCAGGTTGATGACAAAGTTGTAGTTCCGGATGTTTTTGCCGACGATGTCGTACTGGATGTGCTTTTTGTCGAGGACCGGAATCCGGATGTCGCCATCCTCATCCATGATATCGACCGGTGCCACCGCCTCAAAGCCGCGTTCCGCGATGGCCTTGCGGTGGTCTTCCGTCTTCATGCGGGAACCGCCATACGCCGTGTTGCACTCGATGAGCGTGCCGTTAACGGCCTTTACGAGCGGGGCGATGAGTTCCGGCCGCAGATAATGGGATTGGGACGATTCGCCGGTACTGATTTTTACGCCCACCTTGCCTTCAGGCTTGCAGCCCAGGGCATTGTAGATATTCAGGAGCCCTTCCGGACTGATTTCGGAGGTGAAATAAACGATGGGGGCGTCGGGGCTTTCGCTGCTGGAAACCGGTACCACCGGTTGCATGCGCGGGCTTGTCTGGGTGGAGCCGCAGGCGACAAGCGCCAGGGCTACGAGGGGAAGAAATATCTTTTTCATTCGTAATAGGGTTCTGTTGCAGGCAAATTTAATCATTCTCCGCTTTTTCAGCAAAAGATTTTGGACTGGGTCCTCAAAACAAAAAAACCGGCCTTGAAAGGTCGGCTTTTTATCTTGAAAGGTGCTCGGGCAATTACTGCTCCTCTTTGAGACGAAGCTGCTGAACATAGATGGCCTTCTGAAGTGCTACGCGCTTCTTTACGGAAGGCTTCTCGAAGTTCTTGCGGGAACGCATCTCGCGGACGGCACCGGTCTTTTCGAACTTGCGCTTGAATTTTTTCAGGGCTCTTTCGATGTTTTCGCCTTCTTTGATGGGTACGATGATCATTGCTTTTACACCTCCTTTTTTCTAGTGGACTGCAAAGGTAGAAAAAAATTGCAAATGCACAAAATAATTTATTATATTTGTGGTAACAGGAATGTTATCTAAAAACCTTATGATATGAAAAAGACCCCTGAAACCTATCCCTGGAAGTTCGCCTCCGTAGGCGGAGCCGTGCGTGTAAACATCCAGAGCGGAGAAGACATCCGTCATCTGGGAGAACTGGACCGCAAGATGTGGACGGTCCTCAGCTGCCCTGTCGAGGGCCTGGAATTCGATGCCAGGACCCTTCAGCTCATTGATACCGATGCCGACGGCAAGATTCGCGTGGACGAAGTGATCAAGACCGCCCAGTGGCTCACCCGCGTCCTCAAAAATCCGGATGAACTGCTCAAGGAAGGGGATACCCTCGCTTTTTCGGAGTTCAACACCGAGGATCCGGACGGTGCCCGTCTCCTTTCATCGGCCCGGCAGATTCTGGCCAACCTCAAGCTGGAGAAGGATTCCATCTGCATGGAAGACACGGCTGACAATGTGAAGATTTTCGCCGAGACCCGCTTCAACGGAGACGGTATCATCACCCCGGCCACGGCCGATGACGAGGCCACCGCCGGACTCATCGAAACCATTGCCGGCATTGCCTCGGCCACGGATCGAAGCGGTGTCCCCGGCATCACGGCAGACCATGTGGAAGCCTTTTACACCGCCTGCACGGAATATGCGCAGTGGCAGAAGGCCGGCACCAAGGAAGTTTTCCCCTTCGGTGACAAGACGGCCGATGCCCTTGCCGCCGTCAACGTCCTGAAGGATAAGGTGGCCGACTATTTCATGCGCTGCCGTCTCATCGGCTTTGACGCCGCCGCCGCGGAAGCCGTCGATGTGAGCGTCGAGAAGATTGCCGCCATCGAGGGCAACCTTGCCGCCGCTTCCGAGGAAATCGGCCTGCAGCCCCTTGCCAAGCCTTCGGCCGACGGGAAACTGGCCCTGAATGCCGTGAACCCCGCCTGGAAGGCCGCCGTGGACAATATGGTTGCATTGGTGGGTATTCAGAAAGAGACGATAGACGAGGCCGGCTGGACGGACATCCTGGGCCGCTTCGCCCCGTACACCGCCTGGATGGATGCCAAGCAGGGCGCCCTTGTGGAAGGCCTGGGCCTGGAAGCCGTGCAGGCCATCCTGAAGGAGGACAAGAAGGCCGTCCTTCTGGACCTGCTGGAGAAAGACAAGGCCGAGGAAGCCAACGCCCTTTCCATCGAAGAGGTGGACAAACTCCTGCGCCTGAACAGGTATTTCTACCGTTTCCTGAACAACTATGTGGTCATGGCCGATTTCTACGACTGCGACCGCATGGCCATCTTCCAGGCGGGCCGCCTGTACATCGACCAGCGCAGTACGGACCTCTGCGTAAAGGTGGCGGGGCCTGCACCGGCCATATCATCCCTCAGCGGCATGTACATCCTGTACTGCAGCTGCACCAGCGAGAAACTGGGCAAGAGTTTCAATATCGCCGCCGTCCTTACCGACGGTGACGTCAACGGTCTCCGCGAAGGGAAGAACGCCGTTTTTTACGACCGTGACGGCGTTGATTACACCGCTACGGTAACTTCCATCGTCGAGAATCCGATTTCTATCCGCCAGGCCTTCTGGGCACCTTATAAAAAGGCGGCCCGCTGGATCAGCGACAAGATGGACAGGAGCGCCGCTTCCAAGAACGAAAAGTCCATGGGGAACCTCACCGCCGCGGCCGACAGCGCAACGGACGGAAAGGGGGCCGAGGCGGCTGCGGCGGCCAAACCCGGCTTCGATGTGAGCAAGGTGGCGGTCATTTCCATTGCCGCAGCCGCCGTTTCCGGGGTGCTGCTGGGCGTTGTCGCCGTTCTCAAGGGCCTTACGTGGTGGCAGTGGCTCATTCTCATTGCCGCCGTCATGCTCCTGATCTCCGGTCCCTCCATGTTCATCGCCTGGCGGAAACTCCGCAAGCGCGACCTGGGCCCGGTCCTCAATGCCAACGGCTGGGCCATCAACGCCGCATCGCTGGTCAATGTGAAGTTCGGAAAGACCCTCACGTCCCTGGCGCAGTATCCCAAACTCACGGCCGTGGACCCCGAGGAACGGAAGAAAGTCGCCTGGCGCAAGTTCTGGTGCTGGATGTGCGTAATCGTGGTGCTTCTGTGCCTCGGCCTGTGGCTCTGCAACATCCTTCTCCCTTTAGGACTTAAGAGCCCGCTGTTCTGATGGACACCCCTTTCCCGTATGCCCAGTATGTAACCGGCAAGCAGTTCGTCGGGCGTAAAAATGACGTGACGCTCCTGGGAAACCTCCTTTCCCAGGGAGAGCACGTGACCATTTATGAACCGCCCAAAACCGGCATCACCTCACTGGTGCAGCAGACGCTGTTCAACATGCGGCTGGGCGGCAAGTCCTTCATGGTGGGGCAGTTGTCGGCTCTCAACATCCGCACGCCGGAGGCGTTCCTGCTTCGCCTGGGCTCCACGCTGATGAGGATGGTGGCTTCCGTTCCGGACGATTATGTGAAAATGACGCAGCGGTATCTCGGGGGGACACATTTTGTTTTCGATCCCCGTGCCTATGCCGAGACCGGACAGGTGTTGTCACTGGGGTGGGAACTGGACCGGGACGACATCCTGGCCATGCTGCGGATGCCTTTCCGCCTCGCTGCCGACCGGGGAGACCGCCTTTTCCTCATCATCGACGAATTCCAGTGCCTGAGCCTTCTGGAAGATCCCGACGTGCTGTTGCGGCCGCTGGACGCCGTCCTCCGGGATGAGCGGGCCCCCCGCCTTTTCTCCTACATTTTCTGCGGGAGCGGCGTAAATGCCATGATGGACATCTTCGAAGGGAGTCTCCTGTTCCACCGGGTGGTGGAAAGGGTGCGCATTTCTCCGGCCGAGGAGCGTGAGATATCCGATCACGTGCAGCGGGGTTTCCTGGCCGGAGGCAAGGTTGTGAACCAGGAGCTCATTCTGGGGGCCTGTCGCCTGTTCCGGGGAAACCTCTGGTACATCAACCACTTTTGCGCCATCTGTGATGCCATGAGCCGCGGATACATCATGGAGCCGGTCTTCGTGGAAGCGCTGGAGGATTTGGTGTCCCTGCACGAGCCTCGTTTCAAGGAAATCGTCAACGGACTCACCACGCACCAGGTGAACCTTCTCAGGGCAACGGTGGAGGGTGTTACCCGTTTCTCGTCGGCCGATGTAATCCGGAAATACGGTCTCAATTCGTCGGCCAACGTCAAGCGCGTAAAGGATGCCCTGATGAAAAAGGAAGTGCTGGTTTTTGACGAAAATGACACGCCCTCGCTCATGGACCCTCTCTTCGAGTACTGGGTGAAGAAGTATTATTTTGAGATACCCCAATGAAAAAACTCGTGATTCTGACCGGGGCCGGCGTGTCGGCCGAAAGCGGTTTTGCCACCTTCCGCGATACGGGCGGCCTGTGGGAGCAATATGACGTCAACGACGTGGCTTCCATCGAAGGCTGGTACCGCAACCGGAAACTGGTGCTGGATTTCTACAACCAGCGCCGGGCGCAGTTGAAGGATGCCAGGCCCAACGAGGCCCATCTGGCCATAGCCCGGCTGGAAAAAGACTACAAGGTAAGCGTCATCACGCAAAATGTGGACAATCTGCACGAGCGGGCCGGCTCCACCTATGTCCTGCATCTTCACGGCGAACTCACCAAAGTGCGCCCGGAGAACGGCCTCTATGACCGCACTGAATCGGAGGCGGAAGTCATCGACGTGGGCTACCGGCCCGTTCATCTTGGAGACCTGGCCCCGAACGGCAGCCAGCTGCGTCCGCACATCGTCTTTTTCGGGGAGGCCGTTCCCCATATCGGCAAGGCCATCGACTTGGTGGAAGAGGCCGATATCCTCCTGATTGTCGGCTCCTCGCTGCAGGTGTATCCGGCTGCCGGGCTGTACCGTTACGCTCCCAACGATTGTCCGATCTATGTGATTGATCCCAAACCGGTTCCCATCGCGGATCCCCGCGTCACCCTCATCACCGATGTTGCCACCAAAGGCATGATCCGCTTCCAGGAACTCCTGTCCGGTGGCAAGTAATGCATTAATATACAGGTGTTTATGTATAATCCTCTGCGCTTTTTGCGCAGAGGATTATGCGTAAAAGACTATGTGTCAGCGGCTTGGCTGCCACCCTGGAAGTTTAGTCAATCCGGTCAAAGCCGGTGTAGGGACGGAGAACTTCCGGAATTTCAATGTATCCGTCTTTCTGGTTGTCTTCCAGAAGGGCTGCCACTACGCGCGGAAGGGCGAGGGAGCTGCCGTTGAGGGTATGGACCAGCTGGGTTTTGCCCGTCTCGTCCTTGTAGCGGCACTTGAGGCGGTTGGCCTGGAAACTTTCAAAGTTGGAAACGGAGGAAATCTCCAGCCATCGGCCTTGGGCTGCGCTCCAGAGCTCGAAGTCGTAGGTGATGGCCGAGGTGAAGCTCATGTCCCCGCCACAGAGGCGGAGAATGCGGTATTTGAGCCCCAGGGCGTTCACGAGGCCTTCCACATGGGCGATCATCTCGTCCAGGGCGGCATAGCTGTTCTCGGGCTTCTCGATGCGCACGATTTCCACTTTGTCGAACTGGTGCAGGCGGTTGAGGCCACGCACATCCTTGCCGTAGGAGCCGGCCTCCCGGCGGAAGCAGGGAGTATAGGCCGTAAGTTTCTGCGGGAAATCGTCGGCTCCCAGGATAACATCCCGGAAAATATTGGTGACGGGCACTTCCGCGGTGGGAACCATGTAGAAACCGTCCAGGGGAGCCAGGTACATCTGTCCTTCCTTGTCGGGCAACTGGCCGGTACCGAAACCGGAAGCGGCGTTCACCATCACGGGCGGTTCCACCTCCTTGTATCCGGCGGCCGTGTTGCGGTCCAGGAAGAAGTTGATGAGGGCGCGCTGCAGGCGGGCACCTTTGCCTTTATACACAGGGAAACCGGCTCCGGTAATCTTCACGCCCAGGTCGAAGTCGATGATATCGTACTTCTTGGCAAGATCCCAGTGGGGAAGGGCGCCTTCGGGAAGGTTCACCTCCGGGCCGCCCGTCTTTACCACAACGTTGTCCTCGGCGCCTTTTCCTTCGGGAACCTGGTCGCAGGGGATGTTGGGAAGCAGGGCCAGCAGTTCGTTCAGCTTGGCGTTGTTGTCATCGGCCATCTCCAGCAGTTCACTGGAACGGGCCTTGAGTTTGGCCACCTCGGCCTTGGCGGCTTCGGCCTCCTCTTTCTTGCCTTCTTTCATGAGCTGGCCAATCGCGGTGGCCGCCTTCTTCTGCTCTGCCAGAAGGGCGTCGCTGCTGGTTTGGAGGGCCTTGCGATGGTCGTCCAGGACAATGATTTTGTTCACGATGTCCCGGGCATCGAAGTTTTTAACAGCAAGTCTCCGGATGACAAAATCCGGAGACTCGCGTAGAAGTTTTAATGTCAGCATGTCTTAGTTCTCAAAAGGAAGAACGGAAACATAGGACTTGTTTTCACGTTTGCGGGTGAATTTGACGGTGCCGTCGATGAGGGCGTAGAGGGTGTGATCCTTACCCATGCCAACATTCAGACCCGGGTTGTGGGCGGTACCGCGCTGACGCACGATGATGTTGCCGGCCTTTACGACTTCTTCGCCGAACTTCTTGATGCCGAGACGTTTGGAATGCGACTCACGACCGTTCTTGGAACTGGATTGACCTTTCTTGTGTGCCATAATCTGTTTCTCCTTTAAAAGTTAAGCGATAGCGTCGATGTGGATCTTGGTGAGCTTCTGGCGATGGCCATTGAGCGTCTGGAAACCCTTGCGACGGATTTTCTTGAACACGAGCACTTTCTTTGCTTTGGCATCATCGTCCAGGACGGTGGCCTTCACAACGGCTCCTTCTACATACGGAGTACCGACCTTTACGGCGCCCTCATTGTCCACGAGGAGCACTTTGTCGAACTCTACAGATTCTCCGTTCTTCGCGCTGAGGCGGTTTACGAAGATGTCCATGCCAGCTTCTACTTTAAACTGCTGGCTTGCAATGTCAACGATTGCGTACATTGTACAAAAACTTGTTAAAAGTTTGGACCGTAAGCGCCTGCCTTCTGCGGCAGGTCTTGCCAAAGCTTAGCGGTCATCTCAAAAAATGGACTGCAAAGATACGAATAATTCTCAGAATTACAAATTTTTCCGCCGGAAATCCTCGCGTTCTTCTCCGGGCAGGCGGCCGAAAAGCTCCATGTAGCACTTGGAGAAGTAGGACGGGGTGCCGAACCCCACGGCATAGGCCACTTCCGCAATGGTTTTGTCGGTGGTTTTGAGCAGTTGTTCGGCCGCTTTCAGGCGCGTAATGCGCACCAGTTCGACAGGGGAGTAGCCGGTAAGGGCTTTCACCTTCCTGTACAGCTGCACGCGCGAGAGAGCCAGTTCGGAGCCCAGTTGCTCCACGCTCAGGTCTTCGTCGGAAAGCCGGGCCTGCACCTTGGCGCGGAACCGTCCCAGAAAATCGTTCTCCTGCGGTCTGGCGGCACTTTCGCCGGTTTCCAGATAATGCTCTTTGAGCAGGATGCGGCTTTTCAGGAGGTTGCCGATCCGGGAGAGCAGCACCTTCTCGCTGAAGGGTTTGGAGATGTAGGCGTCGGCCCCCGAGTCGTAGCCTTCCGCGCGCTGGTCTTCCAGTGATTTGGCGGTTAGGAGGATAACCGGGATGTGGCTGGTGGCCAGCTGGCCTTTGAGCGCCTTGCAGAATGCCAGGCCGTCCATGACGGGCATCATGACGTCCGAAACCACCAGGTCCGGCAGTTCGCGCGTGGCTTTTCCCAGCGCCTCGCGGCCGTCGCAGGCACTCAGAATCCGGTATTCGCCCTCCAGGAGCGTGCCGATAAAGCTGCGCAGGTCCGCATTGTCGTCCACCAGAAGAATGGTGGGACGGTCGCTTTCACTCACACGGCTGGCGGCCTCCTCCTTGCTCGTGTCCACGTGGTCATAGCTTTCTTCGTAACGCTCCGTATAGGCCGAAGCATCACGCCCTTCGGTCAATTTCACTCCTTTTTGCACCAGCGGCAGCCGGAGGGTGAACGTGGTGCCGGCGCCCGGGGTGCTGTCCACCCGGACACTGCCCTTATGGAGTTCCGCAACGGCTTTTACCAGCGCCAGGCCGATCCCCGTTCCGCTGCCGGTATCGTTCCCTTTGTAGAATTCGTCAAAGATGAAGGGCAGTTTCTCCTGCGGGATGCCTTCACCGTCATCGGTGATGGAGATGAGGGCTGTCGGCCCTTCCTGCCGTACGGAAACGACGATGTGGCCGTGAGTCCGGGTGTGCTTGATGGCGTTGCCCATGAGGTTGAAAAGCGCCCTTTCCACCAGGCGCATGTCGGCCTCGACCGTGAAGGATTCCTGGCCTTCGCAGCTGAGTGTACGGGAGGTGCCGCTGAAACCGCCCATCCATTCCCGGACGGCGGCAGGAAGGTCGAAACGGGATACGCTGAGCGGGATGTTTCCACTCTCTATCTTTCTGAAATCCAGGATGTTGTTTACCAACTCCTGCAGTACGGTCACATTACGGCGGGCGAGAGAGAGGTTTTTTTGTTGCTGGGGCGACAGCGGCCCTTCCAGCACGTGCTGCAGGGGACCGGCTACCAGGGTAAGCGGTGTACGGAGGTCGTGGCTCACCTGGGTAAAGAACTTCAGTTTGGCCCTCGTGCTCTCTTCCAGCCGGTGTTGCAATTCCCGCATTTTGATGTAGCTCCAGTAGGTCTGGGCGGCAATGGCAATCAGCAGCAGCGAGAAGCCGATCACCAGCCACATGATGAGGCGTTGCGTATTGTACTGCATCAGGAAGGTATCCAGGCGGGCGTTGATGTTTTCCACGTTGGTCCGCTGGGTGGCCAGTTCCGCTTCCTGCAACTGAAGGATACGGGCGTTCCGGCTGTCCACCAGGGCGCTTTCCAGCAGGTTTTCCCGTTGAAAGGGCGCACCCCTGAGGATATTCATGGCCAGCTCCATCACCAGGTCGCCGCGGGTAGGATACAGGTAGGAGGCGCTGAGCACGCTGTCAATCACTTCCTGCAGTCCGGCATCCGGCAGGGCGTCCACGCCAAAGAACGCGACATCTGCAGGGGCGCCCATGGCTTCCCGCGCGCCCAGCGCCATCCGGTCGTTCTGACCGAAGACGGCATCGGGCCTGACGTTCCGGGCCAGCACCTCTTTCATGGCATTGAAACCGCCATCCTGCAGCCACCCGCCGTACGGAGCCGTTTCCAGCGTGATGCCGGGATATTGCCGCAGTGCTTCCTCGAAGCCCTTGTGGCGGTCGTCGGCGGGGGAGGAACCCTCCAGCCCCGGGATTTCCACCACCTGCCCCTCCTTGTCCAGGAAATCGGCGATGTAATGCCCCATGATGCGGCCGATTTCCACGTTGTCTGCACCGATGAAGGCGGTGTATTTGGCGGAATTGATTTTCCGGTCGAACAGAATCACCGGTATGCCGGCGTCGAAAGCTTCTTCCACGGCCGGCGTAATGGTATGCGACTGGTTGGGCGAGACGATGAGCAGGTCCACGCCGTCCGCCACAAAGCGGCGGATCTGCTCCATCTGCTTCCGGCTGTCGTCGTCGGCCGAAGAAAAACGGAGCGTAACCCCCTCTACACGGGCGGCAAGGGCCAGTTCATCGTTGAGTTTGGTGCGCCAGATGTCGTCGCTGCACTGCGATACGCCTATAACCAGCGACTTCTTCCCGCCGGTGCAACCGGTGAGAAGAAGTACGGCTGATATGAGGATCAGAAGCTTTCGGTCCATTTACTTGAGATTATCCGGAACAATGGGCATGGCTCCGCTCTGGGTACACACGAATGCCGATACCTTGACGGCGGTTTCGTGGGCCTCGCTGACGGATTTTCCCGACAGGAGGGAACCGACGAACGATCCGGTGAAGGAGTCGCCCGCGCCGACCGTATCCGCAACCTGTACCTTCGGGGTGTCCAGGAAGGACATGCCGCCCTCGTAGAAAACGTAGCTGCCGTTCACCCCGCAGGTGAGAATGAGCATGGTGAGCTTGTATTCCCTGATGAGGCAGCGGCATTTCTCTTCCAGCGCCAGCCCGGGCAGATTGAACAGCCGGGCCACCACCACCAGTTCCTCGTCATTGATTTTCAGGATGTCGCAGCGGCGGAAGGAAGACTCCAGCACGTCCTTGTCGTAGAAGTCCTGGCGCAGATTGATGTCGAATACCTTCAGGCAGTCCGCGGGAACGGCATCCAGGAAGCGGCCGATGCTCTCGCGTGAAACGGGGCTGCGCTGGGCCAGGGAACCGAAGCACACGGCCCGGCATTTGCCGGCAAGTTCCGCCAGCTGGGGGGTGTAAGGGATGTTGTCCCATGCCACGCCGGTCTGGATTGTGTACTGCGGCACGCCGCGGCTGTCCAGGCTCACCTGCACGGTTCCGGTAGGGTATTCCACGCGATCCAGGTGGTAGGGCAGGTGATGCTCTTCCAGGGCCGTTACAATTTCCTCGCCCAGTTTGTCCCGGCCGATGGCACTCACGGCCATGCCTTCCATGCCGAACTGGCGGGCATGATAAGCGAAATTGGCGGGCGCACCACCCAGTTTCTTTCCCTCGGGAAGCATGTCCCAAAGCGCTTCCCCTATGCCGATGACGAATCGATTATCCATAATCAGTTGCGAACTTTGTAGAAATAATAAAACAGATAGGCTACGCCGACGGTCATGACGGCGACGGCGCCGACCTGGCCGATGGCATCGGAGGCGAAGCCCATCAGGAGCGGGAAGACGGTGCCGCCGAACAGCCCCATGATCATGAGGCCGCTGACCTCGTTCTGCTTCTCGGGAACGGCCAGCAGGGCCTGCGAGAACACGATGGAGAAGATGTTGGAGTTTCCGAAGCCTACCAGGGCGATGGCTGCGTACAGCAGGGGCTTGGTTGTGCCGATGAACATGCCGCACATGGACAGAGTCATCATGATGACGCTCACCAGGAAGAACTTCCTGTGGCTGAACCTGGACAGGATGAACGAGCCGCTCAGGCAGCCGACGGTACGGAAAATAAAGTACAGGCTGGTAGCGAAGCCGGCTTCCGTGAGGGTCATGCCCACACGCTCCATCAGGAGTTTGGGTGCGGTGGTGTTGGTGCCCACGTCAATGCCCACATGGCACATGATGCCCAGGAAACTCAGCAGGACGACGGGTTTTCCCAGCATTTTGAAGCAATCCACAAAACCGGAAGCTTTGTCGGCCACCTGCTCCCGCTCGATGGGAGAAAGGGCCAGGAATATCGCTGCCAGAATGCCGATTACTCCGTACACCGGGAACAGCACTCTCCAGCCGAGCCCCCAGGTCGGCATGGCGGCGGTGGCGCCCCACATGGCGATGTACGGTGCCATGAAGGAGGCGATGGCCTTGACGAACTGGCCGAAGGTCATGGTGCTGGCCAGCTTCTCTCCCTTGATGATGTTGGTGATAAGCGGGTTCAGCGAGGTTTGCATGAGCGCATTGCCGATTCCCAGCAGCGAGAAGGCGGCTAGCATGAGACCGTAGCTTTCGCCGAAGATGGGCAGGACAAGGGAAATCACCGTCACGGCCAGGCTCAGGAGGACGGTGTTTTTGCGGCCGATACGGTTCATCAGGATCCCCGTGGGAACGGAAAAGATGAGGAACCAGAAAAAGACCAGTGACGGGAAAATATTGGCGGCGGAGTCTGACAGCTGCAGATCCTGCTGCACATAGTTGGAGGCGATGCCCACGAGGTCCACGAATCCCATGGCGAAGAAGCACAGCATCACCGGTATCAGTTGTATCTTTTTATTCATTATTTGCTTAGGGGATAAAGGGTTACATCGGCCTTCA
>OCTW011604393.1_pt1 | contig 29127 bp, 24 predicted proteins | sample 1539671 | NCBI WGS metagenome assembly OCTW01 (sample SAMN02144230, study PRJEB22623) | gut metagenome | biome: sheep rumen | host: Ovis aries | place: New Zealand | reverse complement strand
GCGCAAATGGATCAACGAGCACATGGAAATCGGCGGCTTCAAGGCCTGGGGCATGGATTTCACCGGGAAGGACATCCTGGAGGTGGGCTGCGGGTCCGGCTATTCCGCGTCCCTGATCGTCAAAGATCATCCGAAAAGCTATACAGGTATGGACATCATGCCGGAGCAGCTGGAAAGGGCGGAGGCGCTGGGACTGCCGAACGCAAAGTTTGTCCAGGGGGACGCGGCCGATCTGAGCCGGTTTGCGAATGAATCCTTCGACATGATTGTGGACTTTATGATCCTGCACCACGTGGAGGGCTGGCGGCGATTTCTGGATGAAGCGCTCAGGGTCCTGAAACCCGGCGGCGAGATGTATATCAACGATTTGACGAGAAAAGGGGTTCACCTGACGGACGCTCTCTTCCACTGGGATCATGCGGAGGAGCCGCTGTTCTCGATGCAGGAGTTTGAAGAGCAGGCCCTGAGGAGCGGCTTCACGACGGTCAAACGGTGCAACTACGCGGGACTCGACTTCTGCTTCAAGTTTGAAAAAGCGAAGGGGTAAGCATGTTCTGGACCATTGTCGTGGAAATCCTGATCCTGTGGGGCTGCTATGCGGCCTACATGGCGGTGCTGGTGCACAGGCGCGGCCCCATCGGAGGCATCTTCTTTTATCCGCAGGCGATGATTGACCGGGTCAAAGCCATGGGCCTGATCACCGAAGCGGAATTCCGCAGCAGAAAGAGGTTCGCGTTCGTCCTTCTCATTGCATGGATGCTGGTGATCCCCGGCGTCATGATTCTTGGGATCAACGGCGCGAGGAGGTATTGGGACTGCTGCTGGCAGTTTTACGCGCTGTTCCTCGGCGCGGAATTCTTCGACTGGCTGTTCATCGACACCATTTGGGTGGCTCTGTCCGACTGGTGGATGATCCCCGGCACGGAGGATCTCAATGACACCTGGCACAGCGTCCACGTGAAGCAGTGGAAGCTGCTGAAGCTGATCCCGTTCTCGGTGCCGCTGGCGGCGGCGGTGGGTGGATTATACTGGCTGATCGGAAAAATGCTGTAAATACGGAGGCTGAACCGGATCTATGCCGCGCTGAAGGGCGTCTTCCTGCTGCTGCCGGTGAGCGCCTTCCGCCTGGGCTTTACCAATGGGCTGATGAGTGAGAGCATGTTCCTGCTGTTCAACGAGGTGGCTGGGCTTGGCTTCCTGCTGGTGCCGCAGGCGTATGCTTATCTGACGGAGGATGTACCATGAGCACTATGAAAATCATGTTTCTGCTTGCCATCGCCGGACATCTGCTCTGCGGCGTGTGCGACTGTCTGCTGACGTATCTGCCCCACGGACGTTTCCGCTTTGAGGACATGACGGACAACAGGAAACTGTCCGCCGCGTTCCGGGATATGCCGCTGAGGAATCCGCTGCTTTCCATGCTGCTGGGCTGCCTGGCGATGTTCCTCTTTGCCTTTGGCTATCTGGCGCTGGCGGACTGGATGCGCGCCTTCTCGGAGCCCTGCGCTCTGCTGATGCTGATCAGCACGGTCATGGTGCTGACCTTCGGCATGGCGCACCATGTGTTCTGCGGTGTGCCTGAGTGGCTGTATGTGAAGCTTGGCAGGACAGAAGAGGCAAGGCAGCTGATCACGGAGTTTTTCAAAAAGACATCTGTCACCCTGATCGTCTGCTATCTCGGCTTCCTGATCTTCGGCGTATCGCTCTTTGTCCCGGTGGTCAGCGGGTGGACGCCGCTGCCCCGCTGGGCCTGTGTGTTCAACATCCTCCCGCTGATGCTGGCCCTGCTGCCGGCGCGCGTGGGCGGCTCAGGCAATTGGGCCGGAGCAATCATGTTCCTGGGGCTCAGCTTCCTTCTGTAATGCAGCCCGGATCAATCCGGTGATCCCCATCCGTCAAACCGCAAATCACAGTGATCCAGAAAACAGGAAAGGGATGTGATGGAAATGATGCCATACAAGGGAACCTACGACCGTTGGCGGTATCATTCTCCCGACTTCGATGATCCCGCATCCATGCCTCCGCTCCGCCGGAAGAACCGGTCAGGAGCAGACGGGGACGAAGGCCCAAGACAAAAGAATGACATGCAAAAGCCCTCCGCTTGTGGAAGATTTCCTCCACAGCGAAGGGCTTTTCAAATAGGTTGTATCACAGAGATTGATAACACGCTGCAGCCAATGTTGCTGCCGGCATCATCCGCAACCTCAAAGACAACGGGTTTTTTTCTGTCATTTCGGTTTCGGGAAGTGTTATCATTTGGTTTTCAGAGCAGGAAGACGAAAACGCTTATCTACAGCACCCTTTCATTTGCCTTCAGCCGTTGAAATAAACTGTATTATTAAATGTGTTTTTCCCTGCATATCGCGTCGATCCACTGCAATACTTCCCCAGGGTAATCCGCTTCGCTGTGGGGCTGATCCCATACCAGGGCGTAATCCACGGGATACCCCGCGTTTGCCAGCTTGACGGCCAGGGTCATGGAGACAGTGAAGGCGGTATCTGCGTCGCTGGCGCCTACACGGATGCGGTAGTGCTTTGCCTGGGCGCTCTGTTCCTTTGTGCCGATAAAGTTCATGGGGTTGATCAGAAAAACGCGTTCTGCTAAAGCGGCATCACCGGAGACATCAAAGGCTGCGGCGTACTTTGCCGCTTCCTCTGGGAAATCTTTGCGAATTATTTCGATAGCTTTGCCGACGGCGGGGCTGAAATGGGTGTAATTCGATTGAGGCGAACCGAATACATGGTTCTCTCCGCTGTCCATCTGGAGGGCGTCAAAGGCTGTGCAGGGTTTCATCCGGCGGCGGTGACTCAATACATAATCATCCAAAGAGGAAATGATGGCTTTTCGCCCGTCCCAGGAAAGCCAAGCCCGTTTGTCGCTGCCCTGTCTTTGGATCATTTCGGGTTTGCGCACCAGAAAAGGCACACCCCTGGGTGGGCGGGACATCATGTCGCCCAGGCTCATGGGCCGCTCGTCCAAAGCAATGCCAGAGCCGGCGTGATGAGCGTTTCCGCCGCGGGGCGCGGGCGCTTCAAATGTGTATTGACCGGTGAGATAATCCGTCACGGAATACGCCTGTTTCGGACGCCCGGCATCCAGGCGCGAAAGAAAAACTTTGGCGGATGCGTTCAGGCAGTCCATCAGATAGTCATAGAAGGAGCCGCTGCGGCCATCGGAATTCAATGTCAGCGCTTCGCCGGTTTGCGGATGCGTCAAACGCAGGCCGTTGATATATTCCACATACATTGAGGACAGCTCTTTTGACAGCGCTTCTTTGAAGGGTGTCATGGTTTCAGCGGGGCCGCACATGCAGTTCTCGCTGGTTTTGTCCGCGCCAAAGCACCATTCATAGGCCAGGTCGGCGTGTTCCAGGTCGATGATGGGGCAATAAATCTGAGATGCAAACACTGCGTCGTTCTCATCCATAAACGCGCCTGCCGCCTCCAGATAGGGATCATACCGCTTGTTATTGCCGGTAACGCCCAGCAGCGCGCTCATGGCGCCGCCCGCGCTCCATCCCACGGAAATGATCCTGTCGAAATTACCAGGCAAAGCTTCCCGATTATGACGCAGAAAGCGGATGGCGGTTTTCAGATCTACCAGGGAGATGGGGGATTTGCCCACCAGTTCACCCTCGGCATTCCGGCTTTCCCGCCCCCGGCAGCCGCATGTAACATAGATCAGCCCGTGATTCAGATATTGCTCCGCATAGCAGCGCGGGCCGCCCAGCCAGGTATGGGGCATCTGCATATACCCAGCGGCATTGTTCTCAAACACAACGGGTACTTTCCTGCTGGCTTCCGTAGGAATGCCATCCGGGTTCATGTACGCCTTGGGCACGAAAATGGACAGCCGCTGGAATTTGGGCACGTCCGCTTTGGCGGTATAGAGCACATCCTCCAGGCACCAGCAGCCGTAATGCTCATCGAAAAACCACTTGTTCCGGCACTCGGACAGTTCCATGGTGGCATTGGTGATGGGAATCGTTTCGTTCATGGGCAACATCTGTCTTTCCTCCTTGTTTTACAGCATGGGCAAGATCCAGGCAGTCCAGGCGTAGCTGATGGGCCAGACCAGGATCATGGCGGGGATCATATCGGCAATGGGGAAATCCTTGACTTTGGCGATGCGGAATCCGGTGGCCAGCATGATCAGCCCGCCGCAGGCTTTGAAATCGTTCACCATGGCCTGGGTGGTCAGCGGGAAAACCAGCCTGGCGCAGAAGAATAGGGCCAGGAATATCACCGCCTGCGGGATCGCGATCAGACTGGTGACCAGGCCCAGGGAGCAGGCGAAGATCATGGCGGTGAAAATATCCAGGATGGATTTGGCGATCAGGATGCTGTGATCCCCGCTCATGCCGGATACGATGGAGCCGTAAATCCCGGTTCCGCTGGCGCAGAACAGCACAATGGCCGTGACCAGTAAGGCGTTGTCGGTATCGCCCTGGCCCGGAATCAGCTTTGCCAGGCGCTTGCCCCCGTTTTCAATGCGCTGCCCAAGATGTGTTATTATACCGATGATGGTCCCCAGGATCAGCGCCAGAATCACGGCGGGCATATTCCGCATCAGCACGATGGAGGAAATGCCGATGCCCATGGAGCAGATGCCGAAGATCAGGTTCAGCTTCTGTTTAAATTCTTCCGACAGCCTTTTGCCGCCCACAGCGCCGATCACGCCGCCCAGTGCGACAGCCAGTACATTGCAGATCACTCCGATGGGCATGGCAGCATCCTCCCCGAAAAACGATTGAGCTGTATTCATTGTACCGGGACAGAAGAGGAAAATCAAACCGAATCCGTTCAATATTATCCCGATCAGTGCAACAATAACATCAAAAAACGGTTTGATTTGTTCCGGATTCACCCGATATAATGCGGACAACAGACAGGGCCGAGTGAGAGCACCGCGCGGAAGCGAAGGAATATCCAGCATGGCCCGTCGAACAGGCAAAAGCCAAAAAGGAGGATTCTCATGAAACAATGGAAATGGTTTGCCATGATGGCGGTGCTTCTGTGCCTGGTATGCGGTGCGGCACTGGCGGAAAATCAGTATTACGCAGTTCATGCGCCGATTGAAATCAGCGCCGCAGAGCCTGTGGTGCTGACGCTGGATGCCAAAGAAGGCTGGATGTGGAACATTACCGACAATACCGATGTGACCGCCTGGCTGGTCAAAGAAGATGGTTCCCCGGCCTTTGCCGACGCTGAAGGAATTGCTTCAGCAAAGCTGGTGTACGGACAGGTAAAGGACGAAGAAAACGACGTGGCCGTGGCCCTGGAAATCACCATTGACGCGGCAAAAATCAGCGGCTTTACCGCCAACGGCAGTTATGACCTGTATGTGCTTCCCACCGGCAAATCCACCATCTGGGTATGCAGCGGCAACCACGGCCAGTACCAAAACAGCAAAGAACTGGCTGGTCGAATCGTGATCCCCGCAGTTTCTGTGGAAGGCAAGCTGACTGCCAATGCCGGACGACAGATGGAAGTGACCAACGGCACCGTCCAAGTGGTCCTGTCCATGGACGGCATCGACGACAGCAAAATTGATTCTTCCGCCGCCTCCATCTCTCTGCTCCCCGGCGACGGCTACAAGCTGTATGAAGTGACATTTGAAGAAGGCACTCTTTCTGACACCTGGACGGATGGCAAAGCCGATTACACCATGGGCAATATCGGCGGCAGTTTCTCGCCTCAGGGTGGTGACGGCAACGGCCATTATGATTTCCGCATCGGCATCGACGGCATCAAATACAATGGACTGCCTCTTTCCAAGGCAATCGTGCGCACCGATTTCTATTCCTTTGGACGCACCTTCCTGACCGAGGGCGGCAGCCTGATCCTGGGCAGCGAGCCCGCCTGGACTTCCGATGCTGATGTTCCTGTGATTTGCGACGTGTATCCCGATACAGTCACCGCCACCTGGCCCATCGCCTTTGATGCGAGCAAACTAACGGACAACGATGTAACGGTAACCCTGATCAGCGCTTATGGCGACGAACTGACCCTGGAGCCCGGCAAGGACTTTGTGGTGGCCGCTTCCGCCAACGAGACCAAAGTCACCCTGAATTACATTTACTGGGCCTATGCCCCCGTATATACCACCATGCGGGTGACGGTGAGCACAGAAAATGCCAGCTGGAACGAGCTTATGTACAAGCCCGCCGCCTCCTTCAGCCATGATTACGCCATCGGCAGCGTGTACATCTATTCCGTCATGAGCGGCGGCCCCAGCGGCACCCAGGCCTGGACGTTCTTTGGCCTGGACAACCTGACCGATTCCCATCAGGTGTATATGGACGCCACCTATACCCTGACCGCCGCTGACGCCGAAGGCAATGTGTTCTTCTACGGCGAGGATGAAAACGGCAAGGGGATCAAGGTTGCCAAGGAAGCGGACGCTGTTGCCTTCAACTGCGATGAGGAATGCAACGTACATCTGGAAGGCGATACCGTGTATTATTCCCGCTTGTTCGACCAGACTGAGGACAAGGAAGTGGACGGCGAAACCATCACCTTCACCAAGAATTATTACAACTGCGAATCTTTGCTGCGCTCCGTGGACAGCCTGATCGACGTAAAACTGGTTCCCGGTTACGCCATCGGCGCGGGCTGGGAAGATCATCTCAAATGGCCCTGGCAGACCTTCGTGGACGTAGGCTTCAAGGGCGGGTCCAAGTAAAAAGACAAAACAGACAGGGGGAACAATGTTATGAAAAAAATGACAGCACTCGTGCTTTCGCTTGCCTTGCTTGCTTGTATCGGCCTGGCTGTAGCGGAAGAAGTGGATTTGAACGCAATGTTTCAGGAAGCTCGTCAGGTCAGCATGAATGGTGATGCGGCGAAAGCGAACGAACTGTTTGAAAAACTCTATACTTTGGGCGACGCCCGCGGGGCAGAGATGCTGGCAACCGCCTATCAGAACGGTGATGGCGTGGAGCAGGACGATACAAAAGCCATGGAATGGAATTTCCGCGCCGTCAACATGGGCAGCGGCCGCGGCTGGGCCAATGTGGGCCAGATGTATGAAAAAGGGCAGGGCGTGGCACAGAGCTATGAAAAGGCTGTCATGTTCTATACCCTGTCCATGGATGAAAAGCTTTCCAATCCTGACTTTAAGGGCCCCCGGTATGCCGGCGTGCTGTATGAAAAAGGATTTACCAACGATGCCGGCGAATTCATCCAGGATCTGGAGAAGGCTGCTGCGTGCTACCTGATCGCCGCTGATCATGGCGACGCCACCGCATGCGCCTATATCGGCAGGTTCTATCAGGAAGGTACAGGCGTGGAGCAGAATTACGAACTGGCTGCTCAGTATTATCTGGCTGCCATCGGCGAAGGCCGTATGGTGCCCGGCGTTGCGGAAGCAAGCTATGGGCTGGGTTATCTCTATGAAAACGGTCTGGGTGTAGAGCAGAACACGGAAGAGGCCATCGCCCGGTATCAGCTGGCTGCGGATAACGGCATCGAAGCCGCCCGGGAAGCGCTGAATCGGCTGACTAAAGAATAAACTGTCCAAACAAAAGGGCCGGCATTTCATGTTGATTTGCCGGCCCGAACGCATAACAAAAAGAAGGAGTGCTTTGTCATGCCCCATCCGCCTATGATGCCGCCGCCCATTCAGCTGACGGCCCAGGAAGCTGCTTACGCGGAGAACGCAAAAAAATTCAAGCAATCCCTTTTTCCGGTGAAGGAGCACGTACTCAAGTACAATCTTTTCGTGCCGGAGGAAACGTCGGAGCCCCTTCCGCTGGTGGTGTTCATGCACGATATGGGTTCCATCTCGGAAGAAACAGATTATACCCTGCGTCAGGGCATCGGCGCGCTGGTATGGGCCGACGAAGAAGAACAGAAAAAGCGGCCCTGCTTTGTACTGGCGCCTCAGTACAGTGAAAAATCCGCCCATGACGATTATACCGTGGGCTGGGCGGCGGAAGCCACGATCCAGCTGATTCAGTATATCTGCTCCAGATACAGCATTGACAAAACGAGGATCTATGGCACAGGTCAGTCCATGGGCACCATGATGCTGTGTGAATTGCTGATTACCCATCCCCAATTCTTCGCCGGATGCTTCCTGACGGCGGGGCAATGGGACCCGGAGCGTATGGCGGCCATCAAGGATGAGCACGTATGGATCATGGTATCCGAGCACGACGGCCGCGCTTTCCCCATCATGGGGGAATGTATGGAGGCCATCGAAAAGGCGGGAGGCAAGGTAGCCCGGGGCCATGTGGACGCCAAGGCGGATGAGGAAACCAAGGCGCAGTTCTGTAAGGACGTGCTTTCCCAAAACGCCAATATCCAGTTCACCTGGCTGGACGGAGACAGCGTGCTGCTGCCCGGAGCCCATATTTTCCCGGCAGTACATCATATGAGCACCTGGAAATGGGCCTATCTCTTTGAGCCCATCCGGGCGTGGCTGTTTGAGCAAAAACTCTAAATCAGAAGCGCCGATCTGAAAGTCAGACCGGCGCTTCTTTTATGGATTCAATTTTCACGAAGTATTTCAGCAGCGCGTTCATTGGCTCGCTGCGCTGAGCATAGCGCAGGTAGTAGGCGTTGAACTGCAAATCCGGAGACGGAACCAGCCGAAGCGCGACCACATTTTCCGGCAGATGCTTTTTGACCCGAGCATAGGGGAGAATGGTGCAGCCCTGGCCGTCCGCCACGGCGCGCAGCGTTTGAGGCACCGTGTCGGTCACCAGAACGGGTTCTGACAGGAAGGGGCTGGCATCTGTTTCGGTGTACAAATGAATATAGGGCAGAGGCTCCAGTTCATGCAGGGAGACGGTTTCTCTTTGCGCCAGGGGGTGCGTTTTGCTGATCAGTACGCACAGATAATCCTGCATATACGGCACCGCGGCAAAAGCCGAATCCTCCCACATCGGACCAACGCCGTCGATTGCCAGCTGAAACCGTCCGTTTTTGAGGCCGTTTCGCAGCTTTTTGGAGGAGGTTTCGGTAAATACCATGGTTTCGATGGGAGGCACTGCTTCCAGACAGGCCATTTTTCCCTCCATCAGCCGGCTGACGGATACAAAGGGCGAAACGCCTACGTGCAGACTGGGGCCTGCTTTCTTATATTTTGCAATTAGATTCGTTTCGCAGTCATTGAAGACGCCGATGATTTTTTCGGCATAGGGTAAAAAGTCCCTGCCAAAGTCCGTCAGTTCCACCTGCCGGGTGGTGCGGTGAAACAGCCTTTGGCCCAATTCCTTTTCCAGCGCCGCAATATGCTTGGACAGGGTGGATTGATTGATAAACAGCTTATCCGCCGCAGATTGAAAGTGACAATCTTTTGCCAGCAGCGCAAATTGCTTGATATACTCGATGTCCATGAAGAAGATCATCCCTTCCACGTGATTTATACCGATGTGGAATTAATAAGCAGGATCAGAATTGATCGTCCGCCTTTGGCCTATTATAATAAAGTCATCAAAACCTTCGCTGCCGCGCCGTGCGGAACGAAATCAAAGAAGGAGGATTTCCATGAAGAAAATGATCGCCCTGATCCTGACGGCAGTATTGCTGCTTTCCCTGCTGCTTCCCGCTCTGGCGGAGGAAAAAACCTATGACCTGGACGCGTCCAAGCTGATGAACCAATGGGTGTATATCGACAGCACCGCCGTCATGACCCCCATGGGCCAGATCAAGGAAGGCGAAACCGCCGACGTGTATCCCTGCTACGGCCTGCTGAACGTGGTCTACTGCGCGAACCCCGAAAGCGCCCGTATTCAGCACCTGGATATCTACGTGCCCACCGAATATGTGAAGGAAGCCAGGGACAACGGCGACAGCACCTTCACCCTGACCTTTGACGAGGAAGCCGTGTTCACCAACCTGAACGGCACGTCCTATACCGTGAACACCGCGCCGATCATCTATCAGAACACCATCGACGGTTATAAGGAAGGCTATTCGATCACCCTGGGTACCGAAACCAAGGGCATCCATCTGAACGCGGATCAGAGCGGAAAAAGCATTTACGGCGATTATGTTCGGGCCGGTTACATCTACGTGTGCGTTGGCAGCCGCGGCGTGGACAGCGAAGGGCTGGAGAGCAGGGGAATGGCTCCCGATCAGATCGTGGATCTGAAAGCGGGCGTGCGTTATCTGAAAGCCAATGACGCCGTTCTTCCCGGCGACGCGAAGAAGATCATCGCCGTGGGCGGCAGCGCGGGCGGAAGCTGCGCCGCGCTGCTGGGCGTGTCCGGCAACGCGGAAGTGTTCCTGCCCTATCTGGAAAAGATCGGCGCTGTGATGGACGCGACGGATGATATCTACGGCGCCCGTGTTCAGGCGCCCATCGCCAACGTGGACAAAGCGGATATGGCGTATGAATACCTCCATTCCACCGAAGTCAACTATCACCAGATGGGCCCCAACGGCGGAGACAAGACCTTTGACGATTTCCAGATCGCTCTGCAGAAGGAACTGATCGCCGCTTTCGAAAGCTATCTGACCGAGCTGGGTTTTGACACCGCCACCTTTAAGGACGGTTACCTGGCTGCCATCAACAAGGCCCTGGATGTGTATACCACCCGCTGGCTGGACAGGGAACAGTATGGAGACGCGGAAGGCTTTGCAAAAGCGTATGACGGCGTATCCTATGTGGACGGCAAGGTGGTGGCGGACAGCTTGGAAGCCTTCGTTGCCAGCTTTATGACCCGCGGCAAATCCATCATGGCGTTTGATACTGAAGCCAGAAAGAGCTGGGAATCCAAGCTGTTTGGTGAAGCGCACTTCTCCACCTCCCTGCTCGCGGTGCTCAAAAAGATGGCCGCTGAAGGAAATGAAGAAGCAGCCCGGCTGGCGGAAGCCTATACGCAGCCCGATACCGGCGTGAACGGCGAAGGCAGGCAGGAGCTGGTCAGGATGATGTCCTGCATGACCTATCTGACCGGAGAAGAAAAGGCGGATATCGCCAGGCACTGGCGCTTTAATAACTCCACCATGGACGGCGACGTAGGTTCCATGATGGCGTATATGATGAGTCGCTACATGAAGGAAAAGCTGGGTATTGAGGACGTCGATTTCTACCTGGGGATCGACAAAATCAGCCCTGCGGGCCACGGTTACCCGGACTTCTGCTTCCTGGATGTGGAAGCCTACCTGGATGCCATGGCGGCGGAATAATTGAATCAATCAGGCAGGAGCGTCGGCAGCGGTCGGCGCTCCTTTCATTTTCCCTGAAAAGGAGTGGCTTTGACCAGGTCCAGGAAGCGTTTGCAGGCGGTATTGAATTTTCTGCCCTTTAAAAAGGCCAGGAATACCGTGGTGGTGACCCGGGGTTCAATATCTACGATCGTCAGATTATCCGGCAGAATGGGGGCCACGGGCTTGGACATGAGCAGGCCGATGCCGGTGCCCTGGGTGATCAGTTCCACCAGGTTTTCCGCCCGCTGGCTGGTAAATACCACCTTGGCCTGAAACCCAGCTGACCGGCACAGATCGGTGCAGAGCCTGTACATGAAGGAATTTTTGCTGATCAGAAGGAGGGCTTCTCCCTCTAACTGGCTGATGGTGATCGTTTTTTCATTGGCCAGCGGATGGGATTTGGGCAGTACGGCGACCAGATGATCCTCCGAGATGGGGATGGTATCAAATTCGTCCACCGAAATGTGGCGGTTGCGCAGGAAGGCGAAATCGATCTCGGATTTTCTCAGCATTTCGGCCAGGGGGGTGGAGTCCGCTTCGTTGATGTTGATGATCACGTTTTTATTGTTCTGCCTGTACTGGCGCAGGATATCGCTGATGCCGTACGCCTTCATCATGGGGATGGAGCCGATGCTGATGGCGCCTTTGGTATACATGACCTCTTCGTCAAAGGCCATGGCGCACTCGTCGTCGATCTTCACAAACTGCTTTGCATAGGGAAGGAAGAGCCGGCCGTGCCGGTTCAGCGTTACCTTCCGGGTCGTCCGGTCAAAGAGCGGCATCCCCAGCTCTTCCTCCAGCGCTTTAATGTGCCGGGAAAGGGAAGATGTGGTAATAAACAGACGTTCGGCGGTTTCAAAATAACTGCCGGTTTCCGCCAGAGAAACGAATTCACGTATATATTTCAGCTCCACAATATCCCTTCTTTTTATGCTTATTATTCTGATTCCTGCAATAATTATAGCAACGGACGAGAAAAATGTCAAGAACGGAAGAATAACGGACATACGGACCATTTGCAAATGCAAATGGGTGCGCTGTCCATTGTTTCATTTTTTGCAACAATAACAGCGGAAAACGGTTTGATTCCCTGCCAGGTTGCTATTATAATAAAACTGTCAGAATCGATAAAATGTATGCCAGATCACACAGAAAGAAGGAGACGATCTACGTGAGAATCGGCACCGGCCGCTGCGAAATGGAGTTTCCTCACGGTTTCTTTCCGACGGAGGGTTTTGTCAGCCAGGTTCATCCACTGTTTGTCCGTGCTTTTTTCATCGATGAACCAAGCTCCTTTGCGCTGGTTTCCATCGAGATGACCTCCCTGTCGGACGAGGAGTGTGCGCGGCTCAAAAAGGAAACGGCTGTTTTGCTGGGGATAGAGGAAAGCCGTATCTGGATCAGCGTGACCCACACGTTTTCCGCGCCCCACATCCTGCCGGACTTTGCGCTGAAAACCGAGGAAGAGAGGGAGCACCGCACCATCCTGCGCCGCATCCTGTCAGACGCGGTCCAAAGCGCCGTCTGTCAGGCCAAAAAGGAAGCGGGGGAGAGCGAACTCTGGCTGTACCAGGGTATCAGCGAAACCTTTGCCAGCAGGGATATTGAGCTTTCTGAGGGCTGGTGGATCGGCTGCGGGGGAAAAGGCCCGTCGGACCATACGCTGACGGTGCTGGAGGTCAGGCAAAGCGGCAAGGTGAAAGGGCTGATCCTGCATCTGAACACCCAGTCTTCCGTACTGGACGGCACCGGCGCGGCGGACGGCAAATGCGTGTCCGGCGATTATGTGGGCTTTGCCTGCGCGGAGCTGGAAAAACGCTATCCCGGTGCGGCGGTCATCTTCCTGATTGGGGCTGGGGGAGACCAGGCTCCCGTGAAGCGGGGCAAGGGCTACGCCCCGGATGGCCGGGGAGGTTATGAGGACGTAGACCTTCATGAAAACGGGGTTTCCATTGCGGAAGATCTCGGACGGCAGCTGGCTGCCGAAACGGCCGCTGCTTTGCAAAGCGCTCCTGCGGCATTGAACGGAGCGGTACGGATCGCATCCCGCTCTTTCAACGCCCCGGCCAAGAAGATGAACCGGAACCTGCGGGAGCTCAGGCCTGCCCATTCCTGCGAATGGGAATTGGACGGGGATAAGGAACAGACGATCGAGCTCTTCACCCTGGGCAAGCTGGCCGTCGTCGGCGTCAAGCCGGAACTGACCTGCATCACCCTCAAGCAGCTTCAGGCAGTAAGCCCCTACCCGGTGACGCTGGCGGCCACCCTGATCAACGGCGGGGCGAAATACATGGCGGATCAGAGCGCTTATGACCGGTGCATGTATGAAGCAGTCAATTCTCCCTTCGCCCCCGGGGCGGCGGAAATGCTGGTCCGGGAAGCCGCCGCGCTGCTGAAGAAAGAATAGGCCATCACGATTATCTCATTCTTTGCAACAATAACTGCGAAAAACGGTTTGATTCCGGCCAAATCCGTGCGGTATACTTGCCTTGTCAGGATGAATTGAACCGTTTCCAACCTACGAGCCCAAGCGCCAAGGAAATGCGCTTCGCTATACTTTTCAAAGAACAAAGTGAAAGGAAGGTATCCTCATGAAAAAGTTCTTGTCTCTCGTTCTGGCGCTGATCATGGCGCTCTCCATGATGAGCTTTGCTTCCGCTGAACAGGGCAGCGCGGTGGTGGTCGGCCTGGCCGGCGATCCCGGCAACATCGGCCCCTTCCAGGGCATGGGCCTGGGCCGCATCGGCATCCTGTTCACCACCTATGAAATGCTGATGGTCAAGGACGGCAACGAATTCCGCGGCTGCCTGATGAAGGAACTGACCCAGGTGGACGACCTGACCTACGATGTGGAAATCTACGACTACATCAAAGACCAGGCCGGCAACCCCCTGAAAGCCAGCGACATCAAGTTCTGCTTTGAAACCGCCAAGGCCGCCGGCAACCTGCCGAAGCTCTCCTCTGTGGCCAGCGTGGACGTGATCTCCGATTACGTCGCCCGTTTCCACTTCACCGCCCTGGCCGCCGGTGATCTTGAATCCCTGCTGATGGAATGCCCCATCGTTACCCAGGCCGCTTATGAAGCTTCCGCTGACCAGATGGCCACCGACCCCGTCACCACCAGCCCCTACCAGGTGACCAGCTACCAGACCGGTTCCACCATCGTCTACAAGCGCAACGAAAACTACTGGCAGAAGGACGAACTCATCCCCTCCACCTCCAAGCATAACGTGGACGAAATCACCTTCAAGATCATTCCCGACCCCGTCCAGATGGTGAACGCTCTCAAGGCGAAGGAAATCGACATCTCCGCCGCGATCGACGGCGCTTATATCTCCGACTTCATGGGCGTCGAAGGCTTCGACGTGACCCAGATCCCCGACAACACCACCAAGTTCCTGACCTTCAACTATGACTCCATCCCCAACGCAGCGGAACGCCAGGCCATCGCCTACGCCGTAGACGTGGATGACATCATCGCGTTTGCCTTTGACGGCATCGGCTATCATGCCAAGACCATCGGCAACACCAAGTATCCGGACTTTGTGGACAAGTGGTCCGATGAAGAATACTATGAGTATGACGAAGAAAAGGCCCAGGCTCTGTTCGAAGAAGCGGGTGTTCCCGCCGGCAAGACCTACCGCCTGCTCTACAACGTCGCCGATGACAACACCAAGATCGTCACCACCATCCAGGCCGCGCTGAGCTTCCTGGGCATGAACGTCGAGCTGATCGGCTATGACAACGCCCTCTTCGGCACCTACAAGTATGACGACAAGAAAACCGCTGAATGGGACATCATGCTGGACGAAGCCGGCTCCTCCAACCTGCTGACCAACGTGTGGAAGCTGACCCTAGACCGCCGCGACCAGACCTACGGCAAGACCGTCGGCCATGTGCTGGATGACAAGCTGCAGACCCTGATCGAAGCCGCCATCAACGACAACACCCCCGAAAACATGGACGCTTTCCATCAGTACCTGAAGGAACAGTGCTATGAATACGGCCTGGTGTCCAAGGTCAACAACCTGGCGCACACCACCGTCGTCACGAAGGCTGCCACCTGCTTCCGCGGCCAGATCCTGCCCGGCGCCTGCGAATACTGATCCCGTAACTAAGCAAAACATAGCGTAAACCCAAAGGGGCGCTGCGGCTGATACCCAGGCCACAGCGCCCCTTTCGACACCGAAAAGGGAGGAGTAACCGCTCATGATCAGATATATCGGCAAGCGATTGCTGTGGATGATCCCGGTGATGCTGGGGATCGCCATCCTGATCTTCTCCATCATGTATATCTGCCCGGGCGATCCGGCGTCCAGTTTGCTGGGCCCCAGCGCTACGGCGGTCGAGCTGGCCGCCAAGCGGGAGGAAATGGGCCTGAACGACCCCTATATTGTCCGCCTGGGCCGGTATCTGTATCAGACGTTTATCAAGTTCGACCTCGGCACTTCCTATAAATTCGGCACTTCCGTGTTTGCCGGTCTGATGGAGCGCATGCAGTATACCCTGGTCATCGCCCTGCTGTGCATGGCGCTGCAGATCTTTGTAGGGACCCCGCTGGGCATTACCGCGGCCGCCCATCACAACGGCATTGCCGACCGCATCTGCATGTTCCTGGCCCTGCTGGGCGTGAGTATCCCGGCTTTCTGGCTGGCGCTGATGCTGGTGCTGATCTTTGCGGTGAATCTGGGGTGGCTGCCGACCTCCGGTGTGTCCAACGGCATTGCCTCCTTTATCCTGCCGTGCATCGCCAACTCCTTTGCGGGAATCGCTTCCCAGGCGCGCCACACCCGTTCCTCCATGCTGGAGGTCATCCGTTCGGACTACATCGTGACCGCCAAGGCGAAGGGCCTTTCCGAAAAGACGGTGCTGTTCAAGCACGCCCTGCCCAACGCCCTGATCCCCATCATCACCATCGTGGGCAACGGCATGGGCATGATGCTCGGCGGAACGGTCATTATTGAAAACGTGTTCGCTATCCCCGGCGTGGGCCGCTACATGACCGACGCCATCAACAGCCGCGACTATCCCGTTGTCATGGGCGGCGTGCTGATCCTGGGCCTGATCTTCAGCCTGATCATGCTGCTGGTGGACATCGTGTACGCTTTCGTCGATCCTCGCATCAAGGCCCAGTACGAGGGCAGAAAGGGGAAGAAATAATGTCTGTAACAGCTGTTGGAAAAGACCATGCGGGCGTCCGGACCAAGCGGCAGGGCCAGTTCGGTCAGGTCATGCATCGGCTCCGCAAGAACAAGGTCGCCATGATCGGCCTGGGCATCATGCTGGTGCTGATTGCGGTCGCCCTCCTTTCTCCCAGGATCACCCCCTACAATTACGCCAAGACCAGCAAGGCTGACCGCTACGCCCTGCCTTCCTGGCAGCACCTGTTTGGCTGCGATGGCATGGGCCGCGATATTCTCTCCCGCATCATGTACGGTTCCCGGGCTTCCCTGTGGCTGGGCCTGATGTCTACCCTGGTTTCCACTGTGGTGGGCGTACTGCTGGGCTCCCTGGTGGGCTATTACGGCGGCAAGGTGGACAACATCGTGATGCGTATCCTGGACATCATCCAGGCCATCCCCGGTATGCTGCTTTCCATCGCCATATCGGCTGCCCTTGGCTCCGGTATCGGCAATACCATCCTGGCCCTTTCCATCGGAGGCATCCCGATGACGGTGCGCCTGCTGCGCGGCTCCATTCTGACGGTGCGCAAACAGGAATACATCGAGGCGGCGGAAAAAATCAACTGCTCCAAGTTCCGCGTGATTATGAGCCACATCCTGCCTAACTCCATCGCCCCGGTCATCGTGTCGGTAACGATGGGCATCGGCAACACCATCCTGCAGGCGGCGTCCCTTTCCTACATCGGCCTGGGCGTACAGCCGCCGACCCCCGAATGGGGCGCGATGCTGTCCGAGGGCAAGTCCATGATCACCAAGTACCCGCATCTGTGCATTTTCCCGGGCCTTGCCATCATGCTGGTGGTGCTGTGCCTGAACATGCTGGGCGACGGCCTGCGCGACGCGATGGATCCGAAGCTGAAGAACTGAGAGAAGGAGGCGATCCCATGGCAAACAAAGATGTGCTTCTGTCCGTAAAAAACCTGTCCGTGGAATATACCTCCGAGGGCGAGGTCATCCACGCTGTCAATCATGTATCCTTTGAACTGGAAAAGGGCAAAACCATCGGTCTGGTCGGCGAGACTGGCGCAGGCAAAACCTCCATCGCCCGGGCCATTCTCCGCATCCTGCCCGAGCCTCCGGCCCGCGTACCCAACGGCGAAATTTTCTTTGAAGGCAAGGATCTGCTGAAGGTCTCCGAAACGGACATGCAGAAGATCCGGGGCAAGGAAATCTCCATGATTTTCCAGGACCCCATGACCGCCCTGAACCCCATCATGCGGGTAGGCGAGCAGATCGCCGAGGTCATCCACCTGCACGAACACTGCTCCAAAGCGGAATCGGTGGAGAAGGCCAAGCAGATGCTGGAAATGGTGGGCATTCCCGGGGAGCGTTATTATGAATATCCCCATCAGTTTTCCGGCGGTATGAAGCAGCGCGTAGTCATCGCCATGGCCCTGGCCTGCAGTCCGACGCTTTTGCTGGCGGATGAGCCTACCACCGCTTTAGACGTGACCATCCAGGCCCAGGTGCTGGACATGATCAACGAGTTAAAGCAGAAGCTTAACACCTCCATGATCATGATCACCCACGACTTAGGCATCGTGGCGGAGGTCTGCGATACGGTCGCCGTCGTTTATGCCGGCGAGATCATGGAATATGGCACCAAGGAGCAGATTTTCCACAATCCGCAGTATCCTTACACCATTGGCTTGTTCGGCTCTCTGCCGGACCTGAACAGCGACGTGGAGCGTCTGAGCCCCATTGAGGGCCTGCCGCCGAATCCCGCCGATCTGCCCAAGGGCTGCGCCTTCCACCCCCGCTGCCCCTATGCCGGCGATGAATGCAGGAAGGAGCATATTGGGCTCCAGGACATCGGCGAAGGCCATCTGTGCCGCTGCTGCCGTTTAAAGGAAATCGCCGCCCAGAAAGCGAAGGAGGTGTAAGAAATGGCAAATCCCATGATTGAGGTCAGGCACCTGAAAAAGTTTTTCAACACCCCCAAGGGCACCCTGCACGCCGTGGACGACATTTCCTTTAAGATCGAAAAGGGCAGGACCATGGGCGTGGTCGGCGAATCCGGCTGCGGCAAGTCCACCCTGGGAAGAACGATTATCCACCTGCTGGAATCCACCGACGGCCAGATCTTCCTGGACGGCAAGGACATCACCCATGTGGACAAACACCAGATGCACGAGATCAACGAGCGGATGCAGATCGTGTTTCAGGATCCTTATTCTTCCCTGAACCCCCGCCAGACGGTGGAGGACGTGATCCGCGAACCCCTGAAGCTTTCCAAACGGTACAAGACCAGGGCTGAAATCGATGCGAAAACGGATGAACTGATGAAGCTGGTGGGCATTGACGAACGCCTCCGCCATGCCTATCCCCATGAGCTGGACGGCGGCCGCCGCCAGCGCGTAGGCATCGCCCGTGCCCTGTCCTGAAACCGGATTTCATTGTGTGTGACGAACCCGTGTCCGCCCTGGACGTGAGCATCCAGGCCCAGGTGCTGAACCTGCTGCAGGACCTTCAGGAAAAGCAGGGGCTGACCTACATGTTCGTCACCCACGACCTGAGTGTGGTGCGCCACATCAGCGACGATATCTGCGTCATGTACCTGGGCCAGCTGGTGGAAACCAGCCCGGCCAAGGAGCTGTTTATCAAGCCCCTGCATCCCTATACCAAGGCGCTGCTGTCGGCCATTCCCAGCACAGATATCGATCATCCCCATGAGCGCATTAAGCTCCATGGCGAAATCACTTCTCCCGTGGATCCCAAGCCCGGCTGCCGTTTCGCCGCCCGGTGCACCTATGCCACCGAAGCCTGCAAACAGCCTCAGCAGCTGGAGGAGATTTTGCCGAATCATTATATTTCCTGCTGCCGCGCGCGGGAATTGAACAAGGATATCCTGTGATCAGCACAGCCCGGGCGGGGGTCGCCTCCGTCCGGGCTTTTCAGAAAGGACAGGACCATGAGCGAGAAAAAATGGTTTGACTTTTCCTGCAAGAGCAACATTTTGCTGGAAGACGAGGAAGGCAACCGCACACCCATGAGCGAGCCCTATTACCGGGTGAAGGAGATCGCGCCGAAGACGTGGCAAATCCTCTCTGACGGAGATTTTTCCTACCTGCTGGAGGGCGAGGACGGAGACGCTATCCTGATCGACAGCGGCTACGGCGCAGGCAACATCCGGGAATACTGCAGAAAACTGATCGGCCACGATGTGCCGAACATCGTCAATACCCACCATCATTTCGATCATACCGCCAACGACGGTTATTTCGATCTGGCATATATGGCGGCGGAATCCGTGCCGCTGGCCACGCAGCCCTTCCCCAGCTTTGAGGGGATCAACTTTCCCCGGAACTATGAAGTGCAGATCGTGGAGGACGGCGACATCATCTCCCTGAAGGGCCGCGATCTGCTGGTGTTCAAAATGCCGGATCACGCTGTGGGCAGCATCGTGCTGCTGGACAAAGCGGGCCGTCTGCTCTTCACCGGGGATGAATATGGCATGCCTTTCGGCAAGCCCATCAACACTACCGTGGAAAACTGGGCGCGCCTCAGTGAAAAGCTACTGCCGCACCGCGGCGAATATGACGCCGTATGGGGCGGCCCCGGACAGGCCGATCCGGACATTGTACAAAAGGTGTATGCCAACTGCAAAGCTGTGCTGAGCGGCGCGGAAGGCCAGCCCCGTGTTGATCCGCCCTTCAACAACTGGCAGCAGACCGATGATGCGGGCCATATCATCTGGAAGCGGCGCCTGCCCCATCCGGGCGACGGCCCCAAGAACCAGAAGAAGGGCAGCGACGGCGCTATGAAGGACGTGCGCTGGAATGAGAAGCAGGAAACCACCAAGCGCATCTTTGGCGAAGCGCCTTTTGCCATTGTGTATGACATTAACAAGATTTTTGACAATCAATGAAAGGTAAGTGCGTATCATGCCGAAAGTGATCGACGCCAATATGTACTGGTTCCCGGAAGAACTGTTTACGGACGGCGAACTGGCCGAAAAATTCCTGTCCGAAGTACCCATCCAATACAACATCAAGGGTTCTCTGAAAGAAGAAAACGGCATCCGCCGTTTCGTGATCGAAAAGCCCGTGGGCAGCCCTAACCTGGATTACATTCAGGGTGATTACACTTTGAAAAAGGAGCTTTCCTCCCTGGATCAGGCTGGTGCAGAGGGCGCGGTGCTCAAGCTCTCCTGCCAGCAGGAATGGATGAGCCTGGATATGTGCCGCCTGTTCAACACCGCCATGGCGGAGCGCGTAAAGGAAAGCAAGGGCCGCCTGCACGGCCTGGGCGTGGTGCCGCCTTGGGGTACGCCGGCAGTAAAAAAGGAAATCGACCGCTGTCTGGATGAACTGGGCTTCGGCGGACTGCAACTGTCCGCCCATTACGGCAGCCTGTACCTGGACGACGAGGCTTTCGCACCTTTCTTCACCTATCTGAACGAGCGCGGCGTCACCTGCTATGTGCATCATACGCCCCTGCCCGTGCAGTATGACACCCTGACGGATTACACCAACCTGCGCCGTCTCTACGGGCGCTGTGTGGATCAGGCCACGGCCATCGGCCGGGAGCTGTTCAGCGGGTTCTTTACCAAGTATCCCAACGTGAAGCTGGTTCATTCCATGCTGGGCGGCGGCTTCTTTGCCTACGTCAATCTGTGGTTCCCCAAGAAGCCCAAGGTGAAGGAGGCCATGAGCCGCTTTAACGACGATAACGAGCTGGTGGTCAGTCAGCTTAAAAACAACATCTTCTTTGAAATGAGCCATGCACAATCCTGGGGCAAGGATCAGCTGGAATGTGCCGTCAGGACCCTGGGCGCCGATCATATCCTGTTTGGTTCCTCCTTCCCGGTGCGGCCTGTATGGCTGCTGGAAGGCGCGGACTTCGTGCGAAAACTGGATATTACGGAAGAAGAAAAGGAATTGCTTCTGCACAAGAACGCTGAACGGCTGTATCATCTGTAAGGAAAGAGGGGGACATGATGCCGCGCTTTATCGTGGATACCAAGCTGTACGGCTGGGATATGCCGGAACAGGCACTTCGGCAGAAGAAAAACCGCATCCTGTTTTTCGGCATTTTAAACACTGCGGTTTCATTGGCCTGCGGCATCGTGTCCACCAATGTGACAAGGCACAACTGGGTCAGCTTTGCGGCCACGGCGGCGCTGATCGCCCTGATGATGGAAATCATTGGCGCAGTGCGGTTCCGAATGGCGAAAAGCATGATGGATAAGCGGGGCTTTGACGGCGTGGATCATATGGTGACCTGGTCCGCCCAGTGTCATATGGTGCTGATGGCAGCGGCCTTCATTGCGGGGATCGTGTCCTGCTTCCAGGCTTTTGACGGCGTGTTGGACATCTTGATCCTGCTGGGCTTCCTGGTGAGCTTTGCCTGCTCCCTGCTCCTTCTGCGCGTTTACAAAAGTATTCCCACGCACAGCATGAAAGCGCCCGAGTGAGGCGCTTCTCTTCCGGTCCCACAGATCGTTTAAGAAGAATCAAAGACATCTTGCGGATGGAGGATCTCATGAAAAAATTCAAAATCGTCAAATCCCTGCTGATGAACCTGCCGGTTTCCCTTACCATGAGCTTCGTGGCCCAGTGGGTCAATATCCTCCACGGCCACATGCAGCATTATGATTGGGGCAGCATGGCCGTCAGCTTTTGCTTTTCCTATTTCGTAGCCTTCCTGATTGCTTTTTTCATCCCCACGGATCAATGGGGGTTTGCCTTTGCGGAAAAGTGTGGGGCGAAGAAGGGCACCTGGGCCTTTGACATCCTGGTGAACCTGGTGGTCAACACTGTGTTCTGCGTCATCATGACGGCGGTGATGCACTGGTTTACTGCCTGCCTGCCGGGCGGCCTGCCCCTCAGCTCCATTCCGGGCGGCTTCATCGAAATGATCGGGCCGGTGTGGATTTCCTGCTTCATCGTAAGCTTGATCACCCAGCGCCCCGCTGTCCGCCTGGCGAAAAAAATATGCGGCATTCAGCAATAAACAGGAAGAAAAAGCCGGTTTTCTTCCGTACACTCCATGGGCAAAGCCAGCCGCTTGCTCTATAATAAAGCCAACAGCATAGCGATCCCTCGACACGATACATGCGAGTCACTGCGCAGATACGAAACGGCAGTGATTCGCATGTTTGTTTATGAAGAGGGAGGAAAAATGTATGTCTGAACTTCGTTCCAATGAATTCCTAGTCAGGGAAAAGCCCGGCAGGCTGATGCGCAAGTATGCCATTCCCTGCATCATTTCGCTGGTGGTGGCGGCGCTCTACAACATCGTGGACCAAATATACATCGCCAACGCCGATTACCTGGGCTCCTTCGGCAACGCCGCCAACACCAACGTGTTTCCCATGACCGTGCTGGCCCTGGCCGTTGCGGTGATGATCGGCGACGGCGCCTGCGCTTTCGTAAGCATTCTGCTGGGCCAAAAGAACCAGCAGGATGCCCACAAGACCATCGGTAACGCCGTGGTGCTGACAGTGGGCAGCAGCGTCATCGTGACAGCGTTGTATCTGTTGTTTTCCGAGCCCATTCTGACCCTGTTCGGTGGCCGGGTGAATGACGAAACCTTCAAGCTGGCCAAGGAATATTTCTTCTGGATCACCTTAGGGATGCCCTTCTATATGTTCGGCCAGGCCATGAACCCCATCATCCGCTCCGACGGCAGCCCGCGATTTGCCATGATTTCCACCGTAGCGGGCGCTGTCACCAACATTATCCTGGACTGGCTGTTCATTTATCCCCTACACATGGGCATGATGGGGGCGGCCGTCGCCACCGTGATCGGGCAGATACTGACCGCTGCGCTGGCGATTTGGTATCTGTGCCACATGAAGGCCGTGAAGCTGGAGAAGAAGAGCTTTGGCTGGTATCCTGACCTGATGAAACGGTATCTTCCCCTGGGTATCACCAGCATTCTGAGCCAGGCCAGCCTGGTGGTCTCCATGGCCGCCGTGCAGAATTCCACTGCCAAATGGGGTGCGCTGGACCCGGTGTTCGGTCAATCTCAGTACACCCAGATTCCCCTGGCTGTGCTGGGCATCGTGATGAAGTTCTTCCAGATCGCCATCTCCATCTCCGTGGGCCTGTCCGCGGGCTGCATCCCGGTGGTGGGCTACAACATCGGTTCCCAGCGGAAGGATCGCGTCAAAGCGCTGTTCATCTATCTGCTGGCGGCGGAGGCTATCGTGGGCTTTGTGGCCCTTTTCATCGTGGAGGTATTCCCCCAGGGCCTCATTAACATCTTCGGCGCGGCCAACGAAAGCGAATACTACACCCAGTTCGCCATCCGCTCCTTCCGTATCTACCTGTGCATGATGCCCCTGGCCATGGTAAACAAGGGCACCTTCATCTTCCTTCAGGCTTTAGGTAAGGCCAAGGAAAGCATGATCCTGTCTTTGGTTCGTGAAATCATCTTCGGTGTGTTCCTGCCCATTCTGCTGCCGTTGGCCTTTGGCCTGGACGGCATTCTGTATTCCTTCCCGGTGGCGGATATCCTCACCTTCATCCTGTCCCTGATCGTGATCCTGCGCACCTATAAGGAATTAAATGAAAACATATGTGCAGCATGAGCGAAACAAAATGGGTGTGATGCCCATTCCCAATTTGCGGTCAACAGCATGCGCAGAAAAATCAACCACGAGCTGATCAAAATGTGGAAAAAAGAGGAAGCGGCAAAGGTCCATCATTCAAAAACCATTTCCGATTTTTCAAGTTGATTTAGTTTTTTGTGCTAAACTGCGTACCTGATATCGAGCAGTGGAAGCGTATGAATCCGAGGACCGGAATCCGAAGGCTGACCTGACAGCGCAGATGGCACAGATCTTCGGCGTGTCGCCCCATGCAATATCGGTTCCGGATATTGATTCCTATGTCGGCCTCATGCACACCCTTTTCACCCTGGAGGACCGGTATGGCCTGTATGTAGAGGAATCCGAAGGTGACGTTTGCCTGTGGGTGAATCTTCGGGACAGCCAGCAGGCGGCTGAACTGCACCGGATGCTGTCCGAGCGGCCAATGCACTGCGGAAAGGCGAGATCACCCAGGAAGCCTATGACCAGTGGCGTTATAATTTTCCCGATGGCGATACCTCCCGGCGGTGGGTGAAAGTTCCGTCCTAGAGTCTGATGGATGAACTGGTTGCCGGTCTCCAGGAGAAATCTGACAGCCGTCACGATTAACACCTCCATCCTTCTGAAATGCATAGAAATAGGGCTAACTGATCTACGCAAAATCAGTTAGCCCTCATTTTCAGAATGATGGATTTTTGTTGCCAAATTGTTGCCACGCGGGACTTTGACCGCCCGGAAACCCTTATTTTACGCGGGTTTCCGGATTTCAGCCTTTATTCCCACTCTATGCAAACTAATGCTTTTAGCTTAATTTTTGTTTCTCCTGTTCGCTCTTGTGATTCTGATTCTACAGATTATCTGTATTCTCCATGCTCTACGGCCTCGGTTTATCAATTATTTATCAGCGTGATAAAGAGGCTGTTTTGCCGTGGATTGCGGGGATTATTTCCCTGGAGTCATTATACTGCATCATTGATCTTCAAGCAAGTACTGCTGTCAGCAAAGGATTCAGTTCAGCAAAGGATTCAGTTCAGGCTGATGCCTTCGTACACAAGGCCCAGCCGCGGGTTCGGCACTGCTCCGCCGAGGGTCACATAGGGGATGCCGGCTGTGTCCAGCTGGCCTGTAATCTTCGCCAGCAGGCCGGAGCGGATGACGCTTCCGCCGCCGTAATGGATCAGGACCTTATGGCCGCCGAACGCCCGGATCAGTTCCGCGGTCTGCGCTTCTGCATTCCTGCCGAAGACGACCTTCGTCGGGGTATAATACTGGAAGTCGTACATCAGATTCTCCCAGCCGGTGCGGCGCCGGCAAAGACAGAAGAGTTCGGGAAGCCGCTGTTTTTTCCTTTTGTCAGCCTGTTAGGCCGTTCTGTCTGTCAGCCGGATTATATACCTTAAAGTCGGGTCTAAGTCAATGGCCCGGGGGCGGTTTTTTCCGCAGTCTGAAGGAGGCTTTTTTCTGCGTTCTGCTTGACGCGAACCATGTTTTTATTGTACTATATCAAATGAGAAAGTGTGCTGTTTTCCGATACTTTGATGCATATGTTTCCCGGATTGATGATAGACAACCGTTTCACCCGGGCGCTCCGCTGAAGGAACCCGGTTCTGCCTGAATGAGCAGAAGAAAGGAAATGAAATGAACAGGAAATGTTTCGCTTCTGCGAAAGCCATGATCATTTTTATCCTGTTTTTTGCGCTGACCTTCTGCGCTCCGGCCCTTGGAGAAAGCTACGACGCCGGAACCATGCGGCTGCTGCGCTATGAGGGCGATGTGGAGATCCTCAATGCGGAAGGACAGTCCCGTTTCGTGCTCGAAAACGTCCGCTTCGCCAGCGGCGAGGTTATGCGGACAGGGAAGGAAAGCCTTGCTTCCGTCAGCCTGGATGACAGCAAGATCGTTACCCTGGACGCCGAAACGCGGGTGGAATTCATTGAAGAATCCAATCATCTGCGGCTGAACCTGGTGGAAGGCAGGATTTTCCTGGACGTCCGCGAAAAACTGGACGAAAATGAAAGCCTGGACATTCAGACCAGCACGATGACAGTCGGCATCCGCGGCACGATGGTCTGCATCTCCCATTCGGAGGATGAACAGATATCCCAGACCCAGATCATGCTGCTGGAGGGGAAGACCGACCTGGATTACCTGGATTCCTCCGGCAGTCACAGGCTTCTACCGCTCAGCGCGGGCCAGAAAGCGGTTGTCCTGCAGTCCAGCGGGGACGGCGAGGGCGTAACGCCGGCAGTGTCCCAGCTGACCGCCGAGGATTTGCCCGTGCTGGTCAGGAGAATCGTTTCCGAAGATCCCACCGTGCGGCAGCGGGTGCTGGAGGGCAGCGAAGAAGCAGCCGTCATTTTCGGCCCCATGCAGGAGGCTCCGGCGCCGGAAAACGTCAACCCGTATCCTGACCAGGGCAGCTGGACCTGGAACGAGACCGTGACCCTGGTGGCGCAGAGCGCGAGCAAGCTGTATGACGGAGAAGCCCTGACGCGGTCTTCCAACGTCCTCGTCTATGGCCTTCCGGGGGATTTTACCATCGACGTCTCTGCCCAGGGCTCCCAGACCGACGCTGGCGAAAGCGAGAACACGGTGTCCGATTGCATCATCCGCAATGCCATGGGCGAGGATGTGACCAGTCATTTCAGGAGCATCCGGAAGATCAGCGGCCAGCTGGTGGTCAATCCCATTCCTGTCTCCGTATGGACCGGAAGTGCGGAAAAATACTATGACGGCCTGCCGCTGACCAATCCGGAAGCCGGAATCCGGGGCCTTGAGCGTACCGTTACCGGGCAGCAGGACTGGGAGAACGCTTCCATTGTCAGCAAAACAGCCCTGGGAAGTGAAGCGATGATCGCCGTCAGCGGCAGCACCTGGGTCCATGCCACGAATCCCATCACGAAAGAGAGTCAGGATATCGAGCTTCTGGCCGGGCAGCGCCTCACGGTCTGCGTGAAGAATGAGCAGGAGTCGGACAGCATTTTTTATCAGATCGATACGCTGAAGGTAGAGGATCTGCCGGATGAAATCCTCCTCCTGTACGCGAACAACCCCGAACTGCTGTCCAAAGCATGCGACGAAACCGGGTGGGATCCCTTGCTTCTTACCGAACGGATCAATGCCCTGAAAGCGTCGGAAGAAAGCACTGTTACGAAAAACGGCCTGACGGTTCAGGACAGCGTGCAGGACAGGCTGATGACGAATTCCGCCAGTGTCAACATCAATATCGATTCAGCGATCACGAATTACAACAGCCGCGCCCTGACGGAGAAAGAGGCGCATTTTACCCCGATTGTCCTGGACTCCGGCATTACCGTCACCGCCACAGGTTCACAGACGGAAGTCGGTTCCAGTGAGAACGGCTACACCATCTCCTGGGGCGGAGCGAACGAAAACAATTACATCGTGACCGGGGAAGAACTGGGCACGCTGACCGTGCTGCCGCGGCTGATTGACAGCATGGTTGTGATTTCCGCTGCCTCTGACAGCAAGACCTATGACGGGACGCAGCTGAGGAACGGGGAGTATACGGTGTACGGCCTGCCTGCAGGATACCGTTTGCGGGCAACCGTTTCCGGCAGCCGGACTGACGCGGGTATCACCGAAAACCGGGTGACGGACTACCGCATCTACGGTCCGTCAGGCGAAGACGTTACGGATCAGTTCATCAACGTTTTCACTGAAAACGGGGAATTGGCGGTCAACCGGGCTCCTCTGGCAGTTTCCACAGGCTCGGCTTCCAAGGTGTATGACGGGGAAGCCCTGGAATATGCGGAAGCGTCCTTAAGCGGCCTGGTCAGCGGCGAAACAGCCGCCATTACCGCCACAGGTATCGTGCCAGGCCAGGTGGGCACCGCGGACAACACCTATGAGATCGCCTGGGGGACGGCGAAGAAAGGCAACTACTATATCGCCTCTGAAAAGACCGGTTCTCTGACGATCGAACCGCTGAATATCGAGATTAACTTCGGCGACGCTGAAGCGAGCTATAACGGCAGCATCTTTCTTCCCGAGCCGTCTGTCACGTATACGAACGGCGCTCACGCTGGCGAAACCGTGACCGGATTCCGGCTGAGGTCGACAGACGCCCTGTTCCGCTTTATCCTCTTCACGGAGGATACGGTGGATGTTTCCATAACCGGCATGGGCAGGGATGCGGGCACGTATACCCTGACCGGCAGTGTTCAGACGGACCCTGACAGCGAAGTCAACTGGTCCTCTTCCTTTGCCGGGATGACGCTGACCATTGACCCGTGCGAGATGAAGGTGGAAACGCCTTCCGCTTCCAAAGCCTACGACGGTACGGCACTGACCGCCGGTCCTGCCACGGTCACCGGCTTGGTCAAAGGTGAAACGGCGACCGTAACGGTAACCGGCAGCCAGACCGAAGTCGGTTCTTCAGACAACACTTATGCCATCGAATGGGGAACGGCCAGAAAGGAAAATTATACCATTGCCGAATCCCTGGGCAGGCTGACGGTCACGGATAATGCCTCCGGGGTGACTCTGACTGCGGCATCCGCCAGCAAGACCTATGACGGCACTGCCCTGACGGACAGCACGGTGACCGTTTCCGGCCTGCCCGAAGGCTTTACCCTGACCGCCACAGCCGCCGGCAGCCAGACGAATGCCGGCAGCAGCGGAAACACTGTGAATGACGGTTATGTGATCAGAAACACCGCCGGCGATGATGTAACGGCGAGCTTTACGAATATCACTCTCGTTCCCGGCACGCTGACGGTGGAAAAGGCATCGGCGACAGTAAAGACCGGCAGCGCCAGCAAACCGTATGATGGTACGGCGCTGACGAATGCCGAGGCTTCCATTACCGGCTTGGTATCCGGAGAGACCGCGGCGGTGACCACCATCGGCAGCCAGACCGAAGCAGGAAAGTCGGATAATACTTATACCATCACCTGGGGCAGCGCGAAGAAGGAAAACTATAATATCACAGAAGAATTGGGTACGCTGGAAGTGACGGTCAACACCACGCCTGTCACCTTGACCGCGGCATCCGCCAGCAAGACCTATGACGGCACAGCTCTGACAGCGAACGGAGTCACCACTTCCGGCCTGCCCTCCGGGTTTACTGTCACGGCGGTTGTTTCCGGCAGTCAGAAAGACGCCGGGAGCAGTGAGAACGTCATTACTTCCTATACGATTCTGGACAGCGCCAGCAATGATGTGACGCTGAGCTTTACCGATGTGACCAAAGCTGCCGGCACGCTGACGGTTGAAAAGGCT
>OCTW011566509.1_pt1 | contig 29142 bp, 30 predicted proteins | sample 1539671 | NCBI WGS metagenome assembly OCTW01 (sample SAMN02144230, study PRJEB22623) | gut metagenome | biome: sheep rumen | host: Ovis aries | place: New Zealand | reverse complement strand
GGTTGATCCTTCTGATCATGATATAGATATGTATTACGAGGATTACAAAGAAGAGTTTGAGGATGAGGATGACGCTTGGGATGATTTTGAAGATAACGAAGAGTATTGGGATGAATACTGATGGGAGGATATATGTTTAAGAGAATTAAGTTTTGGATGAAGAAGAAGAGAACATGCAGGTGCTGCTGTTTGAACTGCAAGTATTATGTTGAATGCAGGAAGGAACTGTTGGGAGATAAGAATTAATGGAAGGATGGTGAGCGGATATGATGAACCTACTGAAATTATGTTTGTTTCCATTTTGGCTGATGCTTAAGGCGATGAGGTTTATGTTAAAGTTTCTTTTGGTACCACTGATAATACTGGGATTTATAGCGGATGACGGAAAAGGAGTGTTTTGATTACAGGAATAAATGGAGGAAATACCGGTGTTTGCAGGAGTGTTTAATCATGTATAAGTTTGGATGACAAAGGAGGCTGAGCATATGGGACAGGCATATAGTGGAGTTTGTACGAATTGTGGTTTTAAAATAACAAAAAATGTAGGTGTAGGCTTTATGTTTCCGACGGTCTATGGAGAGGTCAGAAAAAGAGCATGGGATGGAGAATATGGAGAAGAGATGATGTATTTTCTCAGGAAGAACCCTCAGAGAGCTATTGATGCAGAAATTGATCTGTATGTTTGTGAAGAATGTGGTGATATCTCATCGGACTATAATCTAGGAATGTATATTCCTCGGGAAGAGGATGAAGAGATGCTCAAAGAAGCCGATTTTTCGTCAGACGACACAGGTAATTCAAATTATTTCATGCACGATGAATTAAGGCGCAAATTCAAGAAATTCAAGGACTATGATCATAGATGTGAGAAGTGTCATGGAAGACTTAAGATTGTTGTGGGAAAGGGCTATGATAAACTCAAATGCCCTCGCTGTAAGAATAAGCTTATTCCGGGGGATATAATCATGTGGGATTAGCTGGTTGTGAGAAGAAAATCATGTGGATGTCTCTGTTATAACACTTTGTATAATGTGAATTATATGTGATAATGTATTGCTTTATTTGTTACTTGAAACTTACATCAAGCCACTCTCGTTGAAAGAAGTGCAAATTTCTGATATAATGACATGTGTGCGCAGACGTATAGGAAACTGTGAAATAATGGATATTTGGGAAGAGAACAAGTCGACAATGAAAAATGTTAATTATGATGAGAATATAAAATTTAGCAAAGTGAATGCGCCAAAGCAATATAGAACGAAATCATCTGATATCTGCAAATACATGGAGCAGTTACGAAAGGGGGCTGATACAGATGCTGACATGCATTGAAATCTGTGCTGGTGCGGGAGGGCAGGCGTTAGGTTTAGCAATGGCGGGATTCGCTCATGTGGCTCTCATAGAGTATGAAAAAGAGTATTGTGATACGCTCAAACTGAATCGGCCTGAATGGAACGTTAAACAAGGTGATATAAAAGATTTTTCAGGTGTTCCTTATAAAAATAGGATTGATTTACTAGCTGGGGGGGTTCCGTGTCCTCCATTCTCAGTGGCTGGTAAGCAATTAGGCAATGACGATGAAAGAGATTTATTTCCTGAAGCTCTACGATTAATTAGAGAAATCAGTCCGCGGGCAGTTATGCTTGAAAACGTTAGAGGATTCTTAGATCCTATATTTGAAGGGTACAGAGAAATGATACTCAATAGCATTTCAACTCTTGGATATAAGACACAAATCAAGTTGTTGAATGCTTGTGATTATGGTGTTCCACAATTACGTCCTCGGATTGTGATTGTAGGTATAAGAAATGATATTTTGACAGAATTTCATTATCCAGAGGGACATCCTGAATTAGCGCCTACAGTGGGACAAACACTCTATGATTTGATGAAAGCCAATGGTTGGAAAGGTGCTAAAAAATGGGCTGATGGAGCAAACAAGATAGCTCCAACTGTCGTGGGTGGATCAAAGAAACATGGGGGACCAGATTTAGGGCCTGTAAGAGCACGAAAAGCATGGGCTGAATTAGGTGTAGATGGTTTAGGGGTAGCTGATAACGCACCAATGCCTGACTTTGAAGGTATGCCTCGGCTTACGCCAAGAATGATTGCTCGAATACAAGGATTCCCTGATACGTGGTCATTTGGTAACAAGAAGACAGCTGCTTGTCGTATGATAGGCAATGCATTCCCACCACCAGTTGCATGTGCGGTGGGGAAAGAAATAAGGAAGGTGCTTGAAAATGGGTGTTTTAATTGCTGAGGCGAGAAAGGATTATCATCATGCCTTGCTGGAACGAGGAGTGCTGACGGTTGACAAAAAAGGTGTTCCTAGCAATGCGGATTCTTCATCGAAGTTGTCTATAGCTATAGCAAAGGGGATAACAGACCGTTTGTTGGCTGAAACACATGATAAAGCTGTAGGACAAACGTCTGGGGCCAAATTCGAACAAATAAATATGGAGTTTCTTGAGTCAACTTTCCCTAAAATGAAAAACATCAGACCAGGCGAGTGGAAAATAGCTAAATTGGGCAATAGGAATGCTATCAAAACAAGCAGTTTTGAACAGTATGAACATCTTGACTATCTGATGCGGTTAATATCCTATGACAGACAATTAGCTGCGAGCATGGGTAATGACTACATGGTAGCTCCAGACGTGGTGGTTTACCGTGAACTTGTTCCGGACGAAGAACTGAATGCTAGTCAGATGGTAGTAGATGGCTCTGTAAGTAAGATGGCAGATATTCGTAAGGTGAATGGTGGAAAACCAATTTTACACGCTTCTATCTCGGCCAAATGGACTATGAGAAGTGATAGGGCGCAGAATAGCCGTACGGAGGCGTTAGGACTCATACGGAACAGAAAAGGTCATCTACCCCATATCATGGTAGTTACAGGAGAGCCATTGCCATCAAGGATTTCATCGCTGGCTATGGGAACAGGTGATATTGATTGCATGTATCACTTTGCTTTATATGAACTGGTGGAGGCAGTCAAGGACACAGGGGCGGAGGATTCTATAGAGCTACTTGATTCACTGATTTCAGGAAAAAGATTGAAAGATATAAGTGATTTACCGCTGGATTTATGTGTATAAAAAAGACAACTTCAATTAGCGGGTTAGACTTAGTGGACTGAAGCAGATAATTCAGAATAATCTTCAAGCGGGTATAAATAATAAACCATGTAGGAGCTTTTGCGAAAGTAATCCTGCATGGTTTTTATATTATTATGAAAAGCGATTTTTCATGGTATACAAAAATCAAAATGTCTACCACTACATTACACTCAAGGGAAAGTGGCTTGTAAAACTGAGTTTTTTAATTTGAGTGATAATTATAATAATATGCGATGAGGGTGTACTGCTGACAATCACAAAGTGAAAGAGGTAATACAAGAATAAAGGAGCGTTTAAATAGCTCCTTTTTTGTATTGAATTATTGAACGAGAATGATATAATTAAATAAATAAATTTATATATTTAATATGGAGTGTTATGTCATTTGGTGAATATTTCAGAAAATTAAGAGAATCAAAGAATAAGACACAAAAAGAAATAGCTGATTGCATAGGCAAATCAGCTATGCTTATTAGTGGTGTAGAAAAGGGGAAGAATGGACCTTTCAATACAGAAGATTTGAAGAAGATTGCTCGATACCTTGAATTAACAAAGGATGAGGAAGAAAGTATAATGATTGAAGCGGCAATCGAACGAGGAGTTATTCCGGAATATTTAGTTGAGTATATGAGTCGAGTTAGGAAGGCTTATTCATTATTGTTACTATTGAGGAATAATAAATATACAGATAAAGATATTTCAGAATTGATAAAGCATTTGGAGGAAAAGTAGTATGTTAAAAACCATTGACCTTTTTGCGGGAGCAGGTGGATTAAGCTTTGGATTTGAGGAAACAAATGAATTTGTTATCGTTGCAGCGGCAGAAAATAATCAGAATGCTCGTGAAACATATATTGCAAATCATAAAGAACAAGAAAATATAACAATGATTAATGATGTTAGAGGATTTGACTTTAAGAAATTGGCAGATGAAAAAGGTGGTATTGATATTGTAATTGGAGGGCCACCATGCCAGGGCTTTTCCAATGCAAATAGACAGAAAAATCACCTTGTTAGTATGAATAATTCTTTAGTAAAAGAATATTTTAGAGCTGTTAAGGAAATATCCCCCAAAGCTTTTGTTATGGAAAACGTGGCTATGTTAGCTTCTAATACACATAAGTTCTATGATTCTTACAAGGATCATGATGAGATTGAGAAGTTAGGTATACAAAAGATAAAAGATGAGCTGGTATTAGCTGATGGTGAATATAATGGCTTCAGACTTTTAGATATTTTTGAAAGTAAAACAGAGGATGATTACAGGATTTCAGAGGATTTATATCAATTATTAAATGTGTTATACAAAAACCGTTCTAATACAAAAAGAATGGAGTCTTTTAAAAAGAAAAATAAAAAGCAAATGATTAAAAATATTGCTTCGTTCAAAGAAACGACTAAATACAGAATACCTGTACTTGATGAAGTAATTAGTTATCTAGATGATAGTCAATATGATTGTGATTTTGAAACATTGAATGAATATATTAAGTTTCAAAAAGCATTTAAGCTAAAAAAAGAGTTAGATGATAATGAGATTATATATAAATTAGAACAGGATCCTAAAACTAACAAGATAAAAGCAAAAGTTGAGTTTTATACAGTCGGGGACTATGTTAAGAAAGTGGTCGAAGAGCAGTATAATACAAATTCGGATGTTCTTAATGCAATATGGTTTGGAGTTCCTCAGGAACGACGTAGATTTATATTTATGGGAATAAAGAAGGAGTTATGTGATAAGGAAAATGTGAAGTTGCCGACAGGCAAACCCGAAGAAATAGTAACTGTTAAGGATGCAATATATGATTTGAAAAATTATGAGACGGTTGATGAGTTAGCAGGTGATACACTTCAAAAATATATAAAAGATCCTGATTTATCTAAGTATGCGAAGAAAATGCGAAAAGGAGCCAAAGGGGTAAAAAATCATATAATAACAAAAACGCGAGAACAAGCAATGGAAAGATTTAAGGCCCTGAAGCAAGGAGAGAATTTTCACAAGCTTTCACCAGAATTGAAGGAAAGCTATAGCAAGCCTGAAAGAACTCAAAATAGTGTATATCTGAGACTGAATTATTCAGAACCAAGCGGAACGGTTATAAATGTTAGAAAATCCATGTGGGAACATCCGGAACTAGACAGAGCAGTAAGTGTGCGTGAAGCTGCAAGACTACAATCGTTTCCTGATAGATTCGAGTTTAAAGGAACAAAAGATTCACAATATCAACAAGTTGGAAATGCGGTTCCTCCATTAATGGCAGAGGCAATTGCAAAACAGTTATTGAAAAACTTAAAAAAAGGAAAGAATTAATAAAATAAATAGTGTGGGATTGATATAACTCACACTATTTTTATATTATATGAAAAATAATTCATATTATATGAAAAATAGCAAGAAATTCTTGACATGTTAATGATACATATGTATTCTAGAAATAGAATGATGGTTCAAAAATGACTTTACTATATGAAAAATAATATTAAAATAATTTTCAAGGAGTGATAATATGAAGAATGAAACAAAGCGTGAAAAATTTGTGCGAATAGCTGAAGCACGAACAAATAAGATAATAAATATGATCCAATTGCTTGGGAATTGCTCTAATCAAAGTATGTATGAGTATTCGCAAAAAGATGTTAATAAAATATTTAGCGCAATTCAAAACGAATTGGATGAAGCAAAAAAAAGATATAGTAAGCAAGATAGTCAGAAGGGAACAAAATTTACTTTAGAATAGGAGGCGGAGATATGTTTAAATGGGATGATAAATATCAGTGGGTCTTTTCTGATTTGGGAGCTGCTGATATGGTTGGGGTTAATGAGGCAGGAATTGGAATATTTAAAAGACAACCTTACAAAGGTCTTGCAAAAGAAATATTGCAGAATGTGTTAGACGCAAAAGATGAGACGCTTGGCGAAAATATACCAGTAAAAGCTAAATTTGAGCTGATATATGTTGACAGAGACGACATACCTGGTTTTGCGAGATTAGATGATGTCATTCATAAATGTTATGATTATTATTCTGATGGGGATGATAGCGAAAAATTGCTCAGGTATAAAGATGCAGCTGAAAAATATCTTAGAAATCCGGGAAAAGTCCCTGTATTGAAAATAAGTGATGAGAACACAAAAGGTTTAACAGGTGTAAATAAAGAAAAAGGAACTAATTGGACAGGTCTTGTAAGAGAGAGAAGTGCAACAAATAAGTCAAATGGATCGAGTGGATCTTTTGGTGTTGGTAAATTTGCGCCTTATAATTTTTCAGAATTAAGAACTGTATTTTATTCTACGAAAACTCGTGATGATGAAATTGCATTTCAAGGAAAAGCTATTTTGACTTCATTTAAAGAGGATGGCAAAAAGAAGAATAATATAGGATTGTTTGCTAATACAATTAGTGAAGATTACGATGCGGTTTTTGATATAGAAGATATTGCTCCAGTTTTTCGTCGAGAAAAAGTAGGTACCGATATTTATGTGATTGGTTTTGAAAAGTCGAATGATGAGGATTGGGTTGATCAGACAGCAATAAGTGTAATTGAGTATTTTTTCTATTCGATTTATAAAGGCTTTCTAGAAATCGAGATACTTGACGGAGATAAGAAGGTACAAATTAATAAATCTAATCTTGAAAATAAGATAAAATATTATGACGAATTTTGTAAAGAAAACATGGGAGATGATACATCATTTAGTTTTACTGCTCCGTCTTATTGGCAAATAATTAATAATGATAGAAAGAAATATTCAAAAGAAGTATTTCACTTTAATGGAAAAGACATGGGAGCATATGAATTATACTTATTAGTGGGAGATGAAGTAACAGATAAGAAGGTTTTGGAAATGAGAGAGGCGGGCATGAAAATTCGTGAAGATATATCATTTAGAGTGCAGATGAATTTTAATGCGATTTTCATTGCTACCGGAGAAGGGGCATTATCTCTTGAACCAGACGATAATATAAGCAGTTTTTTACGAAAGTGTGAAAATCAAGCTCATGATGATTGGGCCGCTGATGAATATAAAGAAAAGAAAGAAAAAGCAAGAGGAATAATAAATAGAGTTCACGCTATTATTTTAGAAGCTGTGAAAAATGAAATGCCTGATTATGGTGATGAAGCGGTTGATGCTTTTGGACTTAGTGAGTATTTGCCTAATCAGGAGGAAGATGATGATCCCAAAGAAGAAAAGGCTTTTAAAGATTTTACACCGTTATCATTTGAAATTCAAAGTGTGAAATCTGGGAAACGTCGAAGGAACGCAGATATAAGCATGAAGAAAAATGCTGGAGCAGAAAAAAGAAGCAAGAGAGAAAAGAAAGAAGAAAAAGACAGAAAGAAGAAAAAGACAGATAATAAAAAAGGAAATGGACTTAATAAAGCCTCTGAGGTATCCATTAAGAATATTAAAACACCATTTGATTCACTTTCAAAAAACTATACAGTTTCTTTCATACCGGAGGAAAATGCAGAAAAGGTTATGCTAGAAATAAAACTTGGTAGTGACGATGATAATATGACAAAGGCAGAAATCTCTTCGGCATCTATTAATGGAAAAACGTTAAGTATCAAAAATGGAATGATAGAAGTTGGTGATGTAACAAAAGATGAAAAAATAATAGTTAAGGTAGCACTGGCTGATTCTTCTAGAAAAACTATGGAGGTGCGTGCATATGCTGAATGTTAATATTAATTATCCTTATCCTATTATAAGAGATTATCTTGAAGATTATAACTCTACAATATTTGAGGGAAAGTTAACTGTTTCTTTGGAAAAAGATGGTTACTACGTAAAACCTAAATTTGAGATAAATAATGATGAGATAAATAAGTTGATTGAAACAGGTTTTTTATCATATGCGATTGAAGTTCAGTGTGTTTCTACTTGGTTTAGGAAGTTTTATAAGATACAAAATAATGAGACAATTAGACTTGACCCTCATATGATTCATGAGAGAGTTGAACTGATGCCATGTGTAATAGTCACAAAATCAATAGAATCATATAAAATTAACGATTTTGTGGATGAATATCAAGATATAAATATTAAACTTAAATCTGGAGACGTTGTTGCTATAGGTACAAAAAGGGTATTTGATGCTTTATATCAAAACGACATAATTAAAGACGGAACATCTATTGTAAATGTAAAGGGAAGTGATTCTATAAAAGAAATAGAATACGATTATTCAAAGAGTATTATAGTAATTACTTTACCGATGAAACAATATGAGGATTACATTGATTGTGGATATAATAAGTCCAAATATAAAGTATTAAATGCAATTTTAACGATTCCTGTTCTTGTTGAGGTGATAACAATTATAAGAGATGATGAGTTATATCCAGAAAAGCAAAGTGGATTAAGTGGCAATGCATGGTATAAGACAATAGTGGCTAATCTAAAAAGATATGCTGAAAATAATGAAAACAAATATATGCAATTATTGAATAGTTCTTTTTTGTCCGCTGAAATCTTATTAGGAAACAATTATGTAGATGCACTTAATTATGTTCAAGAAAGTATATTTGAATGATGGGAGAGCTTATGAGATTATATTCTATGAAACAAAAAGCGTTAGATTTGCTTGATAAGAGTATTCCAGATAATATCGAAAAGTATAAAAGTGATGAGGCTTGGGTGGAAAATTTTTTCATATCAAATGATATGTATAAATATTATTTTGATACAGAAATAGATGTTCCGGATTATAATTTAGAATTGGGTGGTCCAGAGTCTGATTTTCATAATGCAAAGATAGTTTTTGAAGCATATAAAGATGTATTGAACCCCGTCCAAGCAAGCGACTTAAGATTATGGGCTTATTTGGCTCATGTTCAGCATTGGGATTATATGTATTCTAGATGGAGAATTGATTATCCTGATGAAGAGGAACAAGAAGAACCAGATGACGGAAAGAAAACCCCTGAGGAAAAAGCTATTGATAGGGTTGGAGCACGTTATTTTTTTAAGGCATCAAAAGGAAAAGCCTTTGTTAGACAGGGAATTGCAAGATTGTTTTGGAGTGCATATTTAACATATGATGAAGAAAATGAAAATCCATATGAATTTACGGAATACTTCTTCAAAAAACAAGATATTTTTACATCAATAACAGAACGATCATATGCGAGAAATAAGGTTTTTGTATTAGCGGCTATTAAAGAATTAAAGAAACATCCAGATATGTCGAGAGCTGATATACGATTGTTTCTTGCAAAGCTTAATCAAGCAGGTGCAATCACATTATTAGATTCGTTAGCTAAAGAGGAAGCAGAGAATTACTGTAAAGATATAATGAATGAAATTAGCCTTATAAAAAGTCTAGAAGAAGGTAGCAGGTTTGTTGCCGTAGATAATATCACTGGAAGGTCATATGGGGCAGAATTGAAAATCATTAACGGAACAGTTATGGCCGCAGGGAAGTCTATTATTACAAAACCGAAAAGCTTGGTAGGTAAAAGAGAAGGGGTAAAGATTCAGATAAGTGGTAGACAATATGTAATAAAGAATATTCATTGACATAAGGGGAAATAACAAAGTGAACAAATATACATTCTCTACACAATCTGGAAAAGCATATTATTGTAATTCGATACCTGGATTCATCCATGATAATTCTACTTCAATAATAGGACAACTAGTAAGACATTCTTTTGAGGTTAATACAGCACAGAGAGATGCCTGGGATAACCAAATCACAGAGCTTCAAAAAAGGCTTGAGGAATGTGGTATGGAGGGGGATATTATTTTTGAGTACGATATTGTAAGACTGGGAAAAAGAATAGATATCATCCTCCTCATCCGCCACATGGTTTTTTCGCTTGAGTTTAAGAATGGAAAAAATTTTTTCACAGCACAGGATGCGCAGCAGGCTGAAGATTATGCGATAGATATAAAGAATTTTCATAAAGAGTCAGAAGATCTATATGTCTGTCCAATATTAATCGCAACTGATGCACCGGAATATCCTAAGACGCAGTCAATTGATTGTTATCCTGATAAGCAGGTATTTTTACAAAGGGAAAACATAGAAACCTTTATTCCCAAAGTTAATATGATAACCAATGAGTATGGTGATGAAGGAAGTATTGACTTTGATAAATGGTTTAACTCACCATATCATCCTACACCAACCATTATAGCCGCTGCTGTAGAAGCTTATATGAGTCATGATATCAGTGAGATAGCAAATTCAGAAGCGGGGCAAGATGATATTGATAAGTGTGAAAATAGAATTAAAGAAATTATAAATTACGCAAAGAATAATAAGAAAAAATGTGTTTGTTTTGTTACCGGAGTTCCGGGAGCAGGAAAAACTCTTGTTGGATTGGATGTTGTTGCAAAGAATCTGAAAGAGGGAAGGGATAATCTCAGTGTCTATTTATCTGGAAATGGACCATTAGTCGAGGTACTGAGAGAAGCCCTTGTCAGAAGTGTAAAAACAAAAGGACAGTATAATCATGAAACAAAGGCGGCCATTAATGCATTGATTCAGAGCAGTTATTCTTTCAAGAAAGATAATGCGCATATAAACACACCGACACCTGAGAATATTCTGATTTTTGATGAAGCGCAAAGGGTTTGGAATGAACAAAAAATGACCACAAAGCATAATAATGATCCTGCTATGTCTGTTAGTGAACCGCATCTTCTATACAGTATAATGAATAGACAAAAAGAGTGGGCTGTCATGATCTGTTTAGTTGGTCTAGGTCAAGATATCTATGATGGTGAAGTAGGTATCAACGAGTGGTTTAAGTGTGGTATAGAAGAGTTTATTGATTGGGAGTTGTTCTATTCACCAGAAATATTTGGACAGGTAGAAGATAAGAATATCGATATAGATATGATTAAGGGATGTGATAGGTGTCATGCGACGGAGGACCTTCATTTGAAAACTTCTATTAGATCATTTAGGGCAGATAAACAATGTTTATTTGTAGATTCTCTCCTTGATAATAAAGCAGAAGTAACCAAACAAGTATATGATTCTATATCAGAGAAGTATCCTGTATATTTGACAAGAGATTATAGCAAGGCTAAACAATGGGTTCGAAAGCAAGTTCGTGGTTCACAACGTAGTGGAGTTTTGGCGTGTAGCAGTGCACAGCGTTTGAAACCTGAAGGAATATATGTTCCAAAGGATATTGATGTAAAGAATTGGTTCTTGGCTCCGTCTGATGATCTTAGGTCTTCAAATATGTTAGAAGTTGTAGCGAGTGAGTTTAAAGTTCAGGGACTTGAAATTGATTGGGCTATAGTTTGCTGGGATGCAGATTTAAGACGCAACGCTGCAAATAAGGATTGGGAGTATTATAATTTCAGAGGATCCAAATGGGTTCGAAGAAATCAAGCTGAACAAAGAAGATATCTTCTTAATTCATACAGGGTATTGTTAACAAGAGCAAGACAGGGAATGGTAATATTTGTTCCGGAAGGCGTTGATGAAGAGGTAGATCCCACACGAAATAGGAAATTCTATGATTCTATATATGAATATCTCGTATCGTGTGGTATTAAGGAATTATCTAGCTGATATTGTATATCTTTGTAGTAATTGTTATAAAGAGATTGATTATGTACAGCAGAAGGTGTCGGTATGAAAAACCAATACATAGCAGACATAGGCGACTACGGGAAATATGCTCTTCTTCGTGTATTTGCCAATAATGGAATAAAGATTGGGGTAAATTGGTATTTGACAAAGAATGATAGGTCATCTGATGGCTGTATTAGAAGTTATCTGGTCAATGATAGAAATGGTATTAGTGTTCTTGATCCTGGACTCTACTATGAGCTCCAACAGATAGATGCGAAGAATGGTGAGAAGAGTATAGATGATATTAAAGAAAAAAACATTATTCCAAAGGCTATTTATTATCCAGATTTGATTGATTTAGAAGGAAGTCCATATGAGAGGAAACTTAAACGGGAAAAATGGTTCTTGAAGAGCCTTAAACCACTTGACAATGCTGATTTGATTTTTATGGATCCTGATAATGGAATGCTACCAAATGGTGGGGTTTGCAAGCGTAATGCTGAAAAATATGTGCTACCGGATGAGATTGAACGGTATTTTAAAGGGGTATATGGTCGGAAACATAACGTTGTTTTCTACTGTCATAAAGGTAGAAGAAAACAGGATGAATGGATAAAGTATATAACATATATGTCTAAATATATTCCAGAAGCCAGGCTGATTGTATTGACATATCATAGGGGAACGCAACGGTCATATGTGTTTTTGATTCATGATGAATATTATGATGATTATCGCAGGATAATTGATGACTTTCTTAAAAGATGGGTAAGAGTGTTTACGGAGGAGCATACATATTAAGCTTTCATTACAATACGTCACATTATGTGCATTAAGGTTATTAATCATATGATTATCTTGACAGACTTCGCTTAAAAGAATATAATAATAGTCAGACAATATTATTTTTGGCAAAACACGGGAAACCGTGTGACGCAAAACTCAAGAGCCTGTAAGATGGTAGTCAGTTGCAATAAAGATGAGAGCATCAGAGTAGACTCTATAGTACTATTCTGATGCTTTGTTGTTTTTAAAGGAGTGATCGCATGGATGATTTTGTGACCATTAAAGAAATAGCAGAAAAATGGGGTTTAACAACTAGAAGAGTTCAAAAGATGTGTGCAGATGGAATGATTCCAGGAGTGACTAAGTTTGGACGCGATTGGGCAGTTCCAAGAGATGCTCAAAAACCAGTGGATGGAAGAATAACAACGGGTGAGTATAGAAATTGGAGAAAACATAATTCATCAAATGGAGAGTCTTAGTGTAATCTTGATGAACTTAACAAAACATCGGAATGGAAAGAGGAAAACTAATGAAAAAGGGATTAAAAGCAATACTATTTATGTGGGGGTCTTTTGCGGTTGCAGTTATAATTTGCGTGATCCTATCGATTAATACAGATGGAATAAGACTTTCAAACACATTGATAAACATAGGATTCTTTGTGTTTGCATTTTTGATTTTCCTGTATGCAACTACTAAGTTTATCAAACTTAAAAGAATTACTAAAGATATTTTTGATGCAATACAAACCATTAATAATGATTTTCATCAAAATGGAAATGTGTATTTATGGGAAAAATATAAGGCAAGAGGGTTCCTGTTCAATACAAAAGAATTGAGTGAAATATATAGTAATTACGTTAAGGAAAATAATAGACTCAATGATACGGGAGTATATGAGGATATTGAAAATTATATAAATTACAAGGTTATAGACTCATATACAAAGAAAAATGTATTAAATCTGATTGCGGGTTCCATGACCGGATTGGGAATACTGGGTACGTTTATCGGATTATCTATAGGATTAAGGAGTTTTAGTACTGGAACAGCAGAAGAAATATCAAACAGTATTTCACCGTTAATGGATGGTATAAAGGTGGCTTTCCATACGTCAATATATGGAATGCTTCTTTCGTTACTCTTTAATTTTGGATATAAAGGCGATCTAGAGTATGCGTATGATTTGATTGACGAATTTGTTGACACATTTAAATCCAAGGTTGTACCTAATCCTGAATCAGAAAGTGTGAAACTTGTTGTTCAATATCAGAAACAACAAGCGGATAATATGGCTAATCTTGCAACGGCTATTGGTGAAAAGATAGCCGAAAAAATGGGAGATATTATTACCCCTCAGCTCGATAAAATGAATGCAACTATCGAGATATTTGCTAATAATGCCGGTAAGGTTCAGGTTGAAGGTGTAAATAGTATTGTTAATTCTTTTGTTGAAGAAATGCACAAGTCATTAGGAGACAGTTTCAAAGATCTATCAGTAGTTATTAAAGATACTTGTGATTGGCAACGTCAAAATGCAAGCTTAATGCAGGATATCCTTCAAAGAGTATCTGATATGACAACTAATATACGTGAAATAAATGAAATGTCTGAAAAGACACTTAGCAGTATGGCAAGCTATGTTAGTCATATTGATGAACTTCAGAATATTATCAATGATAACTTGTATAAGGTTAATTCACAAATTGAAGCATATGGTGATATTAATGACAAACAGGCAGCATATATTGAAAAACTTGTGAATTATGAGCAGGCGATTACTGAGGCGTCGAAGACATTTAGCGCTGATATGGCTAAACAGATAGAAATACTCAATAACATGGAAGAGCAAATAACCAATAATACAATGACCAGCATAGAAGCTCTGACTAAGAAGGCTGAAGAAAGTTCTGTTGCTATTTCTGAGGCGGCCAAGAGGCAAATTGAGAGTATTATAAATGTATCAAATTCGGCAACCGGTGATATGGATAGTGCGGCAAAAGAATTAGCTAGGGTATCAGCACAATTAAATGGACAGCTTAATCAAGCATTAACAGATACATTTAATACTTTTGATAATGAACTAACTACTATATCAAATCATTTGAGTGCAACAATATCACGAGTTGATTCGACCGTCGAAAGAGTTCCAAATGTTGTCATGGCCGCATACGATGGCATGCAGAAATCATTTGATGAGATGCAGAATAACATAGAGAAACTGGTTCATTCTATTGATAATCTGAGAAGAAAGATAGATGCACAAATAAAAATATATGAAGATTGAGCGAGGCGTGTTATATGAGAAAACGACGAAACAGGGGCATTGATGAAGAAACAAGCTACTGGCTATCATATTCTGATATGATGGCAGCATTATTGTTGACATTTGTACTCATTATCTCATTCACGATGTTGCAGTCAAAAAGAGTATATGATCAAAAACAGGTACAGCTCGAAGAACAACAAAAACAATTAGAAGTTCAACAAATACAGCTAGATGAACAACAGGAAATTGTTAAAACACAACAAGAAGTCATGGAAAATCAGCAAAAGCAGCTTGATGAACTGATTGGAGTTAGAAGCGAGTTAATCAAAGCTCTTAAAGATGAGTTTGATGATACGAATCTATCGGTTAAGGTTGATGAGAAGACGGGATCTATCACCTTTAGTGCAAGTGTTTTGTTTGATTTTAATAAGTATAGTTTAAAGGATAGCGGAAAGGATTTCTTGAATGAATTTATTCCTAGGTACTTTAATGTCCTTTTGGGTGATCGCTTTAAAGAATATGTTACGGAAGTAATAATAGAAGGTCATACAGATACATCCGGAGATTATTTGTATAACTTGGAATTGTCACAAAAAAGAGCGTTATCTGTTGCGTATTATTGCTTGGATGAAAATGAAAACGTTCTTCCGATAGAAGAAGTTGAGAATCTACGACGAATAGTAACGGCAAATGGAAAATCGTTTAGTGATCCAATCTATAATAGTGATGGCAGTGTAAATATGGATGAGTCAAGAAGAGTTGAGTTTAAGTTTCGATTAAAAGATCAAGAAATGATTGAAAGAATGAAAGATATTTTGAGTGAAGATTAACAAAGGTGATTGTATGACGTTCAGTTTTCAACCTAAGAAATTAATACAAGAAAGAGAACAGATATGTAAAGATCATCCATTTGAAGAGGATACACCTGAAATAGAAATTAATGATGATTTAAAAAAGTTGATTTTTACTATTGTTGGACTTGAATTGTATCAGGTTAAACCATTCTCGATGGCGATGAGCGAAAAAGACGTATTAAGGGTAATCGGATATTTGCCACATGATTATTATAATGTCGATCTTAAAAATCTGTTCCTTGTATTTGGATATAGAACAAGTAAAAAGGGCTGCGCACTATTATATAAAGAGTGGCAGAATAGGTATGATAACAAGATATGTAATTCTTTCATGGTACAACAACTCTCGACAAATGAAGACTTGATTCTTCTGACAAGAGATCTTAAATATGGGGAGACATTTTTTGGAGAGTTACTAAAATCAGATAGCATTCCAATAAAAATCGGTAATGTCTGTTTGAGTTATAGCTTTCCAGATAATTACTCTCTAGCTGAGAAGCTATCTATTTTTCAGATTGAACCTGATTCGGTGCTGTTTCATGATATTGAATTCTTATTTTATACATATTGCAGTAAATCGGATTATATAAATGCAAGTATTGTTAGCCTTCAAAAGACAATTGAGAAATATAAGGATAAATATCTTAAAGCGTTTTTGGTTAATTTTTTAGGAAAATTGTCTTTAAGGGAGTTGGATCAGTTTGTATCTATTGGAAGATATTTGGATGGAAGATTGGGTGATGCGGAATCATCTAATTGTAAAGCGTTTTTTTCAACGCTTCCTCCAGGAATTTGGGAAAAATATCATAACTGGATAATAAGAATTAAGATTAATGAAGTTTTCGGAAATGATGAAAGAAGCATTTTCTGGAGAAAATACAGATTTGTGTCTCGACCACAGCGATACATGTATAGCAATTCGGTTTCGATGGAATTTGAAGACTATATTGTTGTTGAATTTTTGGGAAAAGCTATGGGACCAATGTATTTTTATGAGAAGGCTATATTCTATAACCATATTCAACGGTATATGACTAGATCGACAAATTCGGACCTTAGGCAAACTCTTTTACATACACATCTATTTGATGAGAGAATAGAACATCGTGGTGAATGGAAATATAAGACGGATAGAATGCTAATTAGTAGACACATTACCGAAAGATTAAATGAGAATTATATATAAGGGTAGATTATATATGGAATGTAGGAAATGCAAATGTAAATGGATATTAGGGAATGTTAATCCAAGTTATAAAATGTGTCCTGTTTGTGGGGAAGACTATTTGGAACATAAAGAATCTGTGCTATATACAGATCCGTATGAATTGATATATGTCTTACTTCTTGATAAAACAAATGAATTGATGGATGATCCAAGCATAGTTTATGCTTATTTGAATGACTATTTTCCTACGGAATATACTTTTAGGGGAAGAATAGCTGAGGAATTATCGGATGCAAGAATAAAAATGGTTTGTGGATGGATGCTTGAGCATAAAATTGTTAATGATGTTTTATTGAACTTTCACGGTATTAGTAATGATACAAAAAAATTTCTTATGTTTGTATTTGGAAATCCGCCTCAGAAGGGTACTCAATTTGATGATAGTTTTTATTTGCATTTTTCAGAATCGTGTGAAGATAAGTATAAATTGATGTCTCTTTATAAGGCTTATCAATTTAAAGCGTCGGAATCTACCATGATTAGTATCGTTAACGAGAAAAGACGTAAAAAAGATAACAGCTGGAAAAAAGATATAGATGAATTGGATGAAAGCGTTGATGAAAATACGCTGATTGATTTGTTCAAGATTTTTGTTGATGAGAATGAGAATGAAAGAGCAATTCAGTATTTGAAAAAGGCATCTGATCAAGATGGATTTAGGGCAAAGCTTATTCTGGGAAAAGAATTAATAAAAGGGAAAAGAATTAATAAAAATGTTACACAAGGATTTGAACTAATAAAGGTTGCTGCAGATAAAGGTGACAGCCAAGCAGCCTATCTTATGTACAATTTGTATTTGGATAAAAAAGACTATGATAACAGTAGAAAATATCTAGGAATTTCTGTTGGACGTGGTTATATGCCTGCATGCTTTGAATATGCTATGCATTTGCTTGAAGGGGATTTAGTTACAGAAAACGTAGATAAATCAGTAAAACTATTAGAACATTGTGCAGCAAATCAATATAAAGATTCTATAAGGCAACTGATTTACATCTACTCTGTTGGGTATAAGGTAATAAAAGATACTAAGACGGCAATGATGTGGAAGGAGAAATTGGATGGGATTACTTGATTGGCTCTTTGGTCAACCGAAACCGCAAATTCCTACTGTCAATTCAATATTACCTCCAAATGTAATAAGTGAAATCAGTCAGGGAAGGTTGGTACACATAAATACTGATAAGTTATTTATGAAACGGGGAGAATTGTGTCATTATGCTGACAGAGCAATCCTCTTGGTTGATAAGAAAGAAAAAACATATAGAACAAAATCGTATGGTGGAAGTGTTCCTGGCTTACTGAAAGGAAATAGATTTCATCATGGGTATTCAGAAACAAAAGCACAAGAAAATATCATAACAGAAAAGTATCCGGGAATTCTATTTATCACAAATAAAAGGATTGTGTTTACATCGAAAGGATATCCGTTTGATAAACAGTTTAGATACCTTTCTTCGGTAAAGCCATATTTGAATGCAATTGAATTACAATATGGATCAACCATTTATTCTTTAGTTGTTCCCGATGGGAACTTAGCATATGCGGTAATACAGATGTTGCAGTAGATGGAGGGGTTAGTATGATTCAAGGGAAACTAAAAAATGGTTTGGCGTTAAAAAGCTTAAAAGGTGCTACGTATACGGTTGTTAAATTGTTGGGATCTGGAGGTCAAGGAGAAGTATACGAAGTAAATTCATCAGAAGGACGTAAAGCATTAAAATGGTATTTTAAAGCGACGAGCACGTCAGAACAAAAGAATAATATTTATAATCTTGTTCAAACTGCTGCGCCAAGTAATAATTTTTTATGGCCGGAGGACTTTATTTCGGCTGATGATGGTACTTTTGGATACATAATGAAACTGAGACCGTCAAATTATAAGGGTATTCCGGATCTGTTGAACAACTTAATAGATGTAGATTTCAAAAATCTTGTTTTGGCAGTATTCAATTTGGCTAAGGAATATGATTTGTTGCATCAAAAAGGCTTTAGCTATAAAGATATCTCAGATAAGAATGTATTTTTTGATCCTAAAACAGGAAATGTATTAATCTGTGATAATGATAATGCCTCAATTAATGGCCTTGCAGATAGTGGAGTATACGGGACAATGAGATTTATGGCTCCGGAGATAGTAAGAGGAGAGGCCGTTCCGTCAAGAAATACAGATTTATATTCTCTCGCAGTCTTGATATTTAATATGTTATTTATCAGCCATCCGTTGGAAGGAAAGAATGAATACAATATACATGCATTGGATGAAAATGCTTGTAAACGCTTGTATGGAAAAAATCCAATCTTTATTTTTGATCCTAACGATAAGACAAATGCTCCCGTTCCGGGATGGCATGATAATGCAATTATATATTGGAATATATATCCCCAGTTTCTAAAAGATGTTTTTATTAAAGCATTCACTGAGGGAATTAATATTCCATCAAAAAGAATTGTTGAACGTACTTGGATGGATGTGGCAAGTAAATTGTATGATAGTATAATTGAATGTCCGAATTGTGGGGCTCAAATATTTGTAGATCCTGATAAGAATGAAAGAGAATGCTGGGGATGTAAGAGAAAGGTGCTTTGTCCTCCAAAACTCAAGATAGGAAACAAAACAATAATTATTAAACTTGATACTATAATCAGATCACACCATATTAACAACGATTTTGATCTGGATACAAAAGTGGGAACAGTGACACAGAATCCTAAAAATCCAGCATTATGGGGACTTAAAAATGAAACAAATGATGTTTGGACATATATAAAATCTGATGGAACCCAGATTCAAGTCGCACCGGGAAGAAATGCTGCTTTGGTTGCAGGAAGCAAAATAAATTTTGGTAAAGTAATTGCAGAAATATAATAGAAACAGGAGGAGAGTAATTATGGAAGGAATTAAAAGACCAGGTGGAGAAATGGCTAAAAGACCATTAAACTTTTTTTGGGTGGTTGATTGTTCGGGATCAATGTATGGAGATAAGATAGCAAAAGTTAACTATGCTATACAATCAACAATTCCGGATATGCAACAGGCAGCATCAGAGAATACAAATGCACAGTTGTTTGTTCAGGCTATGAAGTTCTCAAGTGGAGCTTCTTGGATAACAGCACAACCTATTAAAATAGAGAATTATACTTGGGTTGATCTGGATGTTTCCGGAGCAACTGAGATAGGTAAGGCATTTGATTTATTAGCGGGACAACTCACTATTCCGCCTATGTCCGATAGAGCATTGCCTCCGGTTATTGTATTGTTATCAGATGGACAACCTACTGATTCATACAAAACCAGTTTGGACAATTTATTAAATCTTCCATGGGGTAAGAAGGCTGTAAGAATTGCGATAGCTATAGGCCAAGATGCAGATAGAAAAGTATTAACTGAGTTTACAGGAAATCCAGAGCTAGTTCTAGATGCAAACAATCCTCAGGCTTTAGTGTCATGCATAAGATGGGCATCTACTGTCGCAAAACAAGTATCTCAGCCTGCTAGTCGAAGAGTGGTTGATACAAATAATGCTCCTGATATTTCTTCGGGCGTAGGACATGCTATTGGTACAGGTCCTGTTACAATTGATTTGGATATACCTGATGATTTTGGGGATGATGTTTGGTAAACAATTATTATATGTTTGGAGGGATTGTCTATGCCTTTTTTTGATATTAAAGCAATAGTTAGAGGTGCCTCTCATGTTGCATCAAACATAAAATGTCAAGATAATTATTCAATCCTCAAACTTGATGAGAACTTTATAGTTGTGGCTGTTGCTGATGGACATGGAAGCTCTAAGTGTAAATATAGTCGAAACGGCTCTGATATTGCTGCTAATTGTTTTTGTGGGTTGATAAAAGAAATCTATAAAGATTCTAAGGGAAATCACGAAAGCATTATAAGGACTATTCGCAATAAATCATCGATTGCTATTTCAAAAAGGATTGTGGATGATTGGAATGAACGAATTAAGTTGTCATATGATGCAATCCTTGAAAACAACCAAAAGAAGAAAAATGATAAAGAGGAGATTCCAGAGTTTAGTAAAGAACTATTTGGTACAACTCTTTTGGGGATGATCATAGCAGATGAATTTATTTATGCTATTCAATTTGGCGATGGTGATATTTCCTTTGTTAATAATCAGAATGTAAGTAGCGTGATTGAGGCCGATAAGTTTTTGGGTACGGAAACATTTTCACTATCGAATGAGGAGGCTTGGAAGCATGCTAAAGAGCACTTTCAAAGGATAAACATTGATGAGCTTAAACCATTTATGATTATGGTTACAACTGATGGGTTTGCTAATAGTTTTGTGGACGATGAACAATATAAGATAAGCTGTAAAGAATATTTAAAAACTATTATTGATTATGGGGTGGATTCTGTACAAGATAATTTGACACAGTGGTTATCAGAAACAAGTTCTGAGGGATGTGGTGACGATATTACTCTTGTGGCAGTTGGATCGTTGTAGAAGTTTGATAATCATTGGTGTATTCAAATCTTGGGTGACTATATGCTTTTAGATCGATTTTATTATGAAAGATTGAATAGTAATGAAAGAAAGATATATCGTGTTATTTATGATGGGATAGTAAAATTTGATTCAAATATCAGAATTCCAAAGATGAATAATGTTGCATTAAAGAATATTATTGAATCAATTGTTTACGATAATCCACATTTATATTATGTGGATATGAGCTTTTATGAGTATGTTGAGACAATTGCACACACGATTGTCAGATTTAATTATGCATATGATAAGAAGGATAAACAGTTATATCAGCAGAAAATCGAATCTGAATTGCGAAGAATACTTAATATTGTCAATGCTAAAGCAAAGGATAATTATACGAGAATAATGACAATCCACGATTACCTCTGCACACATATACGGTATTGTAAGACGGAGAATTCCTTGAGGCAACATACTGTTATTGGTGCTTTGATTGATAAGGTGGCAGTTTGTGATGGGTATTCACGGGCTTTTAAGTATTTGTGTAATGCGTTAAATGTTAAGTGTATAGTTGCTATAGGCAAAGAGATTAAAGATGGCATGGATGATCATGCATGGAATATAGTGGATATTGATGGATGTGTTTGCCATATAGATGTCACTTGGGATTCAAATATTAGTGAAAACGATAATCCGAGTAGGTTTTATTTCGGACTTTGTGATGAAACAATAAGAAAAGACCATATTCCAGGAAAAGATTATCCGGTATCTAATAACAAAAACTGTGATTATCTGTTTAAAGCTGGAAGTGTGCTCTGTTCAAAAAAAGAACTGGAGACATATATAAAAAGATGTATACATGCTAAGAAACGAATAGTTGATTTTAGAATTGATAGGCAGAATTCCTCCAAGGCATTCAGAAGCATAGTTATCGAGTTGATTAATGATGTGTACCAGATGCGAGGGTTTGCCGGAAAAATAAACTGTAAAATGGTTGATAATCAGGATGCATGCAGATTGATTATTGATTACTCAAATTCATATCGTTTTTAGTATTTCTTTGGAGTGTATCCGTTATTCTTTGCGATTAAGAATAGCTCTTTTAATCGGTGACGATCCCATAACTCGACATCGGTCAGTCTGGCGGTTTCTTCCGCGGCTGCTGTGAAATAATTGTTTGTTATTACTACGGCCTTATTGCAATTATAGAAGGCTTTTCCAGAGAATACTTCTTGTACAGCCTTGTTTCCTACTGAAGAAGAGTAGCACTTGCATTGAATTGCATATGATATACCATTATACTCACAGAGTATATCTACGCCAAAGTCACCGCTTCCCTGTGTGACCTTAATCTTAGTAAAACCATTATAACGAAGAATTTCTGCACAGAAGTATTCGAATGAATGTCCGTCAAGATTATCATAATCAGAAAAAGATAATCCGGATTCTATTTGTGTGTTGGAATCAGATGGATTTTTCAACTGCTCTAATATGTTGATTGCATCAGAATGAGAAATTCCGAGTCTTACCATAAGTAAACTTGGCGATGAATTGTTTGTTGAATTGATTATTTCCTGAGCTTTTTTACATAGTGTCAAAAAATCTTTATCCATGGTCAAACCTCCGTATTGTGATTATATTTCAATAGAATGATAAAAGCAAGAGAGTGCCGAAGTAGCATATTAAATGCTATAGAATTTAAAGAGATGGAGACTAATAAGAATAATGATAAATGAATATCAAACTCACATAGATAATAGAATAGAAAGTGATACCTCATGGATTGTGCCTATTGGGATACAAGAGTCAGGATATATTGAATGCGAGAATTTTAAAAATATAAGTAGTATTCTTGTGGCCGGCGCAACAGGTTTTGGCAAAACATCGTTTGTTCAGTCAATAATATCCAATTTAATGGTTAAGAATACTCCTGCGGAGTTACGTCTTATTGTTTTTGATTCAAAGGGAGTTGATTATTGTTATTTAAATGGATCTCCATTCCTTTTAACTCCTGTTCTTCATGATATTAAAAAACTTGAGGGAGCAATCAATTGGGCAATGATGGAAGCTCATAATAGAATTTATAATCACAATGAGAAAAGCAATGTTCCAGAAATCTTTATAATAATTGATGATTTCTATGCGGTATATGAGTACTGCTCAAAATCCTTAGAAGATCTCATGATGATTAACAGAAGGGCAGGAATTCATTGTTTTATTGTTTCATCGGCATTTACAAGAAAGACGTTATCCAAGGAATTATCAAATAATATTATGAATAGAGTATCATTTTATTTGGTTGATAAATCTACATCAAGGTTTGTTTTGGATGATAATGGAGCTGAGAAATTAATCGAAAAAGGCGAAATGATATATAAGAAAAATGGATACTATGTTAAGTGTAAGGCCATATATACTGATGAAGATACTCTTGAGAAAAATAGTAGGGCGGAAGGGTTTGACAATACAGTTTCATCAAATGGTTTTGACAATGCAATGGTTATTAAATCAGTAAATGATGATAATGCTGACCATTATGATGAGTTATTTGAAGATGCAGCAAGACTTGTAATTGAAAAGGAAAAAGCTTCCATAGGAAATCTTCAACGGGTTTTTAGAATAGGATTTAATCAAGCAGCAAGAATAATGGATCAACTTGCTGATGCAGGAGTAGTTGGCCCGGAAGAAGGAACAAAACCGAGAAAGATACTCATGACGATGGAAGAATTTGATGAATATATGAATATTTGAATGTTAGATGTCGTAATGTGAGAAAGGTTATTCTGTTTCTGGGATGAAGTGCACATGAGATAAGTAATATTGTGCACATTCAGCTATAGCATGCCTTTTGAAAAAAGCAAAGGATGAGTCGTGTAAAGATGCTTGTAGATAGTGTTGTGGATGACAAATATTCATTACAGAAAACAGCATATGATGAGATAGAAGTCATCTGTGAAGAGATCTCATTTAAAGTATCGGTTAATTAGCAGACACTACGTAAGCATTGTTTCGTCGAACTTCATGAGTTGTTTGATTCATAAATTATGTACCTCCCTAAAAAACAATTAGTTTTTTAGAGTTTGCCATAGATACTCTAAATGGACAAGGCGCATGGTTTGACGCTTACAACCGAAGAGTGGCGCTAATACCACCGACATGACTATCTTGGATTGCTCCGGAATTCGAGGAAGGCAATCTTCTTGCAAGCGGTGTTCTGATCGAGGCTTACTCAATCGAGGATAATGGAGAAGATATATGATTCTGTGTGTATTGTTACAACGTCAAGCCAGGCGTGGAAATTAATTATAAGACCGGGGACAACAAGGCGGAGAAGTGATGGGAGGAATGTTTATGGAGTTTTATATGGGGATGGATTATGGATATTTTATAGATGATCTCGAACTACCTGTGAAGGAGTATAATGCATTAAAAAGAGCAGGGATTAATACGATTCGCGATTTAAAGACATATTCCAGACCGGAACATGACTTGGGGAATTATAGTCCAAAAGATAGGGATAACGAGGATATAATAGAAAAAGTCAGAAAAAGGATATTCCCTTTAGAAGAATATTCGGAAATTGTAAAAGATGGGAAAGAAAAGCACACCGGAAAAATCAAGTGTGAAAAACTCCGAGAAATCAGAAAGAAGATAGCCGAGGTCAATAACATACCTTATTCTCCGGCAGAATGCAACCATGATGGCCCATGTGCAGGCACATGTCCATATTGTGACGCGGAACTGATGTATTTGGACTGTGAACTTCAGAAGAAGAAAGAACGCGGAGAAGAAGTTTATTTGTCAGGATTGGCTATTGAAGTTGGTAAGAATCAATTTGATTATCCGAATTATGATGATCTTGTACAAGGCATAACCAGAGATGAATAGTGTATGGGGAATGAAACATGGATAATAATGAAATACAGAATACATCGAATGAGGAAATGATGGGTATCGATGAACTAAAGCTATCTTATAGGTCATATAACTGCCTAAAAAGAGCAGATATAAATACTTTAGAGGATACGTCGAAAGTCAGGAATCTCGGACGCAAATCTCTGGAAGAAGTTCTTGAAAAGCTAAAGAAACTTGGATACACATTGAATGAAGAATCTGATGATGGCACAAATGCTACCATGACTGAGGAGGAAAGAAGAAACCTTCCCGGACATGATAAATGCGAAAAATTGCGTGAAATAAGGAAAATGATCGCTGAAATAAATGAGATAGATTTTGAACCAGCTGTATGTCATCACAATGGACCATGTAGCGGTACCTGTCCGGTTTGCGATAAAGAAGTCGAGTATTTGGATAAAAAACTTCAAGAGAAGAAAGAACGTGGAGAAGAAGTGATTTTGACGGGGCTTTCTATTGATGTTAATGATGTCGAGTCGGATGATAACGACGATCATGAATATGATACTCGTGGTGAGGCTGTAAACTTCGACGACGATGATATCTATGGTGAAGATGAAGACTGGGACGAGGATGATTGGGTTGATGATGAAGACCTGCACGACGATTAGTGGGACGAGGATAATTATGATGTTGATGGGGTCATTGAAGATGATGAAGACACGAACAACGTTGATGACGAATACGATTAGCCATTACATGATTTAACATTGTAGGATGGAATGATTATGAAAAATATATATCCAATTCATACAATTGGCCGTCTGAGAATGGGAACGGATGGTGAGGGAATACGAACCTTGGTTTTCTTGAATGGATGTCCTCTCAGATGTAAATATTGTCTCAATCCGGCAACCTGGGATGGTAGCAAAGAACCTAAAATGATGACTGCCGATGAAGTGTATTTGAAGATAAGGATAGATAGACCGTACATTCTTGCAACTAATGGAGGAATAACGTTTGGTGGTGGAGAACCTCTTTCGTATCCGGAGTTAATCAACGAAATACGTTCAATATGCGAGCCAGAGATGACTATATATGCTGAGACATCTCTTAATGTGCCATGGGAAAATATTGAAAATACGGCTGATTCGATTGATAAGTATTACGTTGATATCAAGGCGACTGATCCGGAGATATATAAAGCATATACAGGAGGAACGCTGGATATAGTCTTAGATAATCTTGTAAAACTGATCCAAAGAAAAGGCGCGGATTCAGTGGTTGTTCGTATTCCGGAGATTGAAGGATTTGTTGATGCCGAGAAACAGGAAGAATCACGAGAAATGCTGTATGAAATGGGTGTGAGAAGATTTAATCTGTTTAAATATAAAGTTTAATAGTGGGAATTGTGAGGTGAGGCAATTTGAAATATGGGGTTGATAATATTATAAGAGTATATGCGGTGAGAGTCCTTTTTTGGAAGAACGGTACTCCAATTGAGGGTATTTATCCGTATAGTTTTGTTGTAGGTAAGAACAATGATGGTACTTGCTATTTTCGTAATCCATATACAGAATTGCCAAATGAATTAAACAGACGAACTAGCAAATATGTTAATGATCTATTTCAACATACAATTAAAACCATTGATGAGATAGTAAACCATCCTAAACAAGGTTTGCATCCTCATGCGGATGAGATATGGAATTTCCATGTTTGGTATCAGAATGGCGAAGAGGAGACAATTAAATGCAAGAATTTGGATATTAGATTAAGCTTTGTTGAAGATAATGATGTTATTTTGAGTGGAGAAATATGTGGGGGAAACCTGTTTTGCAAATCTCTGGTAACACTTGATGAAGTAAGAAATGAAATAACCTACGGTTATGTTCCATTTGATAGATTCTATCATTTTATCAAGGAGGAATACACTGCCAGCGATGATATGTCATTTGTTAGATATGAAAAAAAGCAGGATGGAGGCGTGATATTATACGCAGGTAATTATTATGGCGGACATGTGGGAGATCCGTATGTAATAATTGATCGAGAAGGTAATATTGAGCAAGCGGGGAGTATGTATTACGTACAATTGTTAAAATCAAAAGGCATTAGAATAATACTAGATGGCGAATTATTGTAGGATGAGGTGTACATGGCAAACAAAGATAACAACAAATTTCATAACATAGATATATCATCAGACTACCTCTCAGATGATTATATGAAAGCTGTCGGGGAGAAAATCGTGGGGATGATGAAGCCTGACACATATGGCTGTGATGCATTTTTTGTAAAGACGTTCATCAATGAAGATATGCAGATGGATTTCTCTATCATAGCAAATCTGTTTTATATGAACGTTCCGGAGGCGCTTACATTTAAGAATTATGATTATTTTACAGATACGTCGATCAAAGCGTCATATCCGATAGAAGCGTTTACTGTATTTACGCTTTCACAGATTTTATCGATGGCCAAGTCCGGAAATGAATTCTCCGTACAGCTCCTGAAGTATCTTTACAAGGTTTATTACAAGAAAGAATATAAGGTGCTGAAGAAGTTCAAGACTATTTCCCCACAGGAAATAATGTCTCTTTCTGAAGATGAAGAAGGGGAGAACATTGGTACAATGGCGCGGATTCTTACGCTGTGCCCTTTCTTTGGAATAAAGCTTGATGATAAATGCGCAGTTTTATATCTCGTTATTGATAAACACAACCATGACGACGAGGAAAACATTAAAACTCCGGAAGTAGCCATGGCTGATATGAAACAGTTTGAGGAAGCGTCACTACAGATCAATGACATATTTGGCGTAGATGATCTTGATGAGATAATAAAAGTATCTAAGGACTATAGAAAATACGACAGATTCCGAAGAACGGTATATAAGAATATGGGTTACAGATCGGACTTCGTTGATCTTCAGGATGGCGCTGTCTCAACAGGTCTCTGTTATATTCAGACACTGCTTATTCTGAACAAGATGTATCCGGATAGGAAGTTCACTAAGGAGGAACTTCAGATCTATGCGTCTATTTATTTTGATGCTTCAATTGTCTGCAGATCAATGAATGAGATTGACGATTACTTGAAGGTCATGCTCGGTGAGGTAGATGATTTTACTATTGAAGAGAGTATGTTTGATCCGGAAGAATTTGAAAAGGCGGCAGGAATCAAAATCGCAAGATATAACAATCAGGACGATGCTGAAGGTGACAGCAGTTTAAATGCTGTCACCAAGGATTCTATGAAAAAGCCTGCTGATTCGGGGGCTAAGACTATCAGTAGTGGAAGAACGGGTGCTTTAAGTGGTGCTTCAGAGATGAAATCTGTGGGCGAAGGAACTCAGGATTATGAAGATGAAATAGACAAACTGAGAAGTAAACTTCATAAGAAGGAATATGATGCAAATCATTTTGCTGATCTATATAGGGATACAAAGAAGAAGCTTGAAGAGGCAGAGCTGGAAAAACAGATGCTTAAGTCCGAACATGAAGAACTGATAGCTCTTAGAGAGCATGTTTATAACATGACTGAAGAGGATATAGTTCTTCAGGAAAAGAATCGCCGGGAGCTTATAGCATCCGTGATTGATAAAAGAATAGTTATTGTCGGAGGACATAAGAACTGGGTTCAGAAGATGAGAGATGTATTTCCAAATTGGAAATATATCGACTTCAAATCGGTAACGACAGTTGATGATAATATTCTCAATCATATTGATCATCTGTATTTCTTCACGGATTTTATTAAGCACAATGTTTATTATAAGTTTATCAACCTTGTTCGCAGCAAGAATGTGCCGTTTGGATACATCAGTAGCAGTAACGTGGATAGATGTATAAAGCAGATAGCTGAGGAGATCGGGAAGTAATTGGTTGAGACTTAAAAATGGGACTGAAAAATTTTTGTGAGTTTTTTTTAAAAAAGTTGTTGACATTCATATCGTGATTGTGTATTATACTGCTTGAGAGAAGTGCCTGTCTCTCTATTTGGTTTGTCGAATAGAGGAT
>OCTW013390167.1_pt1 | contig 29173 bp, 23 predicted proteins | sample 1539671 | NCBI WGS metagenome assembly OCTW01 (sample SAMN02144230, study PRJEB22623) | gut metagenome | biome: sheep rumen | host: Ovis aries | place: New Zealand | reverse complement strand
AGGCCTTCTTCTTCGCTGGAGCTGCCCTCGGCATCGACACGATGATTGACCGTAAACTCAGGGGTGACCGCTAACGCGGCCATCCCTTTTTTCGCTCGGAAAAACACAAATAAATTTGGTCGTTCGCTTTCTTATTCGTATCTTTGCACCCTAAATACGACAATAAGTCGTCCACCGGTCAGCTGTGGGCAGGGCTTTTTGTCGGCATTTGGCATTAGAACAACCGCAAGACAAGAAAGTCAAAAAAAAGAATGAGCACCGACCTGATTACGCAGATGCTGACGACCACCGTAGAGGAACTCTCGGAGGCGAAGTCGCTCGAAGGACTGTTCCATCAGCATCGCGACGGCGACCCACTTCCCTCGAGTCACGCGCTGCAAGAGATTATTGAGCTCTCGCGCGCCATCCTGTTCCCGGGCTATTTCGGCAAGTCTACCATCAGCCTGAGCACACTGCGCTACCACGTTGGCGTCAACGTGGAGAGGCTGCACAAGCTGCTGGCCGACCAGATCATGGCCGGCCTGTGCTTCAGCGACTGCGCCAACGACACCACGATGGAGGACCGCACGGCCTGCCGATGCAACGCCGAACAGCTGGCAGCAAGTCTTCTGGCGCGCTACCCGGCCATCAGGAGAACGCTGGCCACCGACGTGGAGGCGGCCTACAACGGCGACCCCGCCGCAGAGAACTTCGGGGAAATCATCTCGTGCTACCCCATCATCAAGACGCTGGTGAACTATCGCATCGCACACGAGCTCATCGTGCTCGGCGTGCCGCTCATTCCGCGCATCATCACGGAGATGGCGCATTCGGAAACGGGCATCGACATACACCCCGCCGCACAGATTGGCCATCACTTCACCATCGACCACGGTACGGGCGTGGTGATTGGCGCAACGTGCATCATCGGCAACAACGTGAAGCTCTACCAGGGCGTCACGCTCGGCGCCAAGAGCTTCCCGCTCGATGCCAACGGAAACCCCATCAAGGGCATTCCGCGCCACCCCATCCTTGAGGACAACGTGATTGTATACTCCAACGCCACCATACTGGGACGCATCACCATAGGCGAGGGGTGCGTGGTGGGGGCCAACCTCTGGATAACGCGCGACATGGCACCGCACACCAAAAAATACAAACAGGAGAAAACCGATTTTTTAGATATAGTATTCGACAATGGAACAGGCATTTGAACTCATTGCCAAAACCTTCATGGGACTGGAGCCCGTGCTGGCTGAAGAGCTCACCAATCTGGGAGCCAACAATATTGAGATAGGACGGAGAATGGTGTCGTTCACCGGGGACAAGGAACTGATGTACAGGGCCAACTTCCAGCTGCACACCGCCATACGCATACTGAAGCCCATCAAGCATTTCAGGGCACTGTCGGCCGACGACGTGTACAATGAGGTGATGAAGATAGACTGGACGCAGTACCTCGACAACAAGAAGACTTTCGCCGTGGACTCGGTGGTGTTCTCGGAAGAGTTCCGCCACACGAAGTTCGTGGCCTACAAGGTGAAGGACGCCATCGTGGACCAGTTCCGCGAGAAGACGGGCATGAGGCCCAACGTGTCTATCTCCAGTCCCGACATCAGGCTCCACATTCACATTGCCGAGGACAAGGCCACGCTCTGCCTGGACAGCAGCGGCGAAAGCCTGCACCGCCGCGGATACCGACAGGAGTCGGTGGAGGCACCGCTCAACGAGGTGCTCGCAGCGGGAATGATCCTGATGAGCGGATGGCGGGGCGAGACCGACTTCATCGACCCGATGTGCGGCAGCGGCACGCTGCTCGTGGAGGCGGCGCTCATCGCACGAAACATGGCGCCGGGACTGTTCCGCAAGGAATATGCCTTCGAGAAATGGCCCGACTTCGACCGCGACCTCTTCGACAACATCTACAACGACGACTCGCAAGAGCGTGAATTCCAGCACCATATCTATGGCTACGACATCGATATGAAGGCCGTGAACACCGCACGGCTGAACGTGAAGGCCGCAGGACTGACGCAGGACATCACCGTGGAGCAACAGGACTTTGCCGACTTCAAGCAGCCGGACGAGAAGGCCATCATGATTACCAACCCTCCCTACGGCGAGCGCATCTCCACGCCTAACCTGCTGGCCACATACAAAATGATTGGCGAAAAGCTGAAACACGCCTTCCAGGGCAACGAGGCCTGGGTGCTGAGCTATCGCGAGGAATGCTTCGAGCAGATAGGACTGAGACCGAGCATCAAGATTCCGCTGTACAACGGTTCGCTGGAGTGTGAGTTCCGCAAATACCAGATGTTTGAAGGCCGCCTGCGAGAGTTCCGCAGCGAGGGCAACATACTGAAGACGGAGGAGGAGAAGAAGGCGATGGCCGAGAAACACCGCTTCAAGAAGAACCGCGAGTTCAAGAAGAGAATGGACGAGGACGCCGCCAATGAGGAAGGCGACATCAGGTCGTTCGTGTTCCACAAGCACAATCCGGCCTACCAGGAGCCGCGCGTCATGAGAAACGGCGACGACGAACGCAAGAAGCGCAACGACGGCCGACGCGACTTCAGACGCAGCGACGACGACCATGACGGCGAAGGCTACAGGGGACGCAGGGACTTCAAGGACAAGAAGGACCAGCGCGACAGACGCGACTTCCGCCAGAAACGCGACTTCCGCGGAGAAGGCGACTTCAAGGGAAAGAAGGACTTCAAGGGAAAGGGTTTCAGAAAGTTTGACCGACGCGGCGACCGTAACTTCAAGAACGATGACAGGAGGTTCAACGATGACGAGGATTAAGCTGCTGTTTCTGTCACTACTCATGACGACCATGGCCATGGCACAGAAAGAATTCACGCTCGAGGACCTGAACTACGGTGGCGTGAACTACCACCGCATGTCGCCCGAAAACAGGTTTCTCACATGGTGGGGCGACGAACTGGTGAGGACGGAGGCGGGATACTGCAACATCGTGAACAAGAAGACCGGCGAGGAACAGCTGCTCTTCACACTCGACGACATCATACCGTTGACGCAGAGCAGCGAGCAGAACCGCATGCGACACCTCTACAACGCCCGTTTCCCCTATCCCGGAGAGACCGTGGTGCAGCTCATCAACGGACAGGAAACCATGCTCGTGGACTGGAAGAAGAAACAGCTGATTGCGAAGTTCGACCGCGACAAGGTGCAGGCCGAGGAGCTCTGCGTGAAGTCGAGGGCGTTTGCCTTCGTCAGGGACAACAACCTCTACGTGGCCGACGACAAGGGCGACTGCACACAGCTGACGACCGACGGCAGCCGCGAGATTGTGTATGCACAAAGCGTGCACCGCGACGAGTTCGGCATAGAGAAAGGCACCTTTTGGAGTCCCGACGGCAGACATCTGGCTTTCTACCGCATGGACCAGTCGATGGTTGCGGACTACCCACAGGTGGACATCTTCAGCCGCACCGCCGAATACCAGCCCGACAAATACCCCATGGCTGGCGAGACGTCGCACAAGGTGACCGTCGGCGTGTACGACATGGACACCCACAAGACGGTGTACCTGAAGGCCGGCGACCCCACCGACCGCTATTTCACCAACATCGCGTGGAGTCCCGACTCGAAGACCGTGTACATGTTTGAGCTCAACCGCGACCAGAACGACTGCCGCCTCGTGAGCTACAACGCCACCAACGGCGAACGCATAGCCGAACTCTACCGAGAGACCGACGACAAATACGTGGAGCCCCTCCACCCCATCGTCTTCCTGCCCTGGGACAGCTCGAAATTCATCATGCAGAGTCAGAAAGACGGCTACAACCACCTATACCTATTTAATAAGGACGGCCAAGAGCTGAGGCAGCTCACCTCGGGCTGCTTCGTGGTGCTCGAAATGCTGGGCTTCAACGAGAAAGAACGGAGCGTGGTGGTGGAGACCAACGAGAAGTCGCCCATACAGTGCAACGTCTACTCGGTGGACATCGCCACGGGCAAGCGCAAGCTGCTCGACAACGGGCGCGGCATGCACCACGCCACCCTGTCGGCATCGGGACAATGGATGTTTGAGAAATACAGCGAACCCGACGTGCCGCTCTGCATCGGCATAGCAAACACCGCGAAAGGCAAGGGCAAGGAGTATTTCGCCGCACGCAATCCCTGGGAGGGCTACAAGGTGCCCGAATACAGCTGCGGCACCATCAAGGCCGCCGACGGGGTGACCGACCTGTACTACCGCATGGTGAAGCCTGCCGATTTCGACCCCGCAAAGAAATATCCCACCGTGGTATATGTCTACGGAGGACCGCACGCCCACAACGTGGCGGCCAGCTGGCACTACGCAAGCCGCTCGTGGGAGACATACATGGCGCAGAAAGGATATGTGCTCTTCATCCTCGACAACCGCGGCAGCGAGAACCGCGGCAAGGAGTTTGAGCAGGCCACGTTCCGACAGCTGGGACAGATAGAGATGCAGGACCAGATGAAAGGCGTGGAATATCTGAAGACGCTGCCGTATGTAGACGCCGAACGACTGGGCGTTCACGGATGGAGCTTCGGGGGATTCATGACCATCTCGCTGATGACCAATTATCCCGAGGTGTTCAAGGTGGGCGTGGCTGGAGGGCCCGTCATCGACTGGAGATGGTACGAGGTTATGTACGGTGAGCGCTACATGGACACGCCACAGACCAATCCCGAGGGCTACGACAAGACATCGCTGATAGCGAAGGCAGGACAGCTGCAGGGAAAGCTGCAGATCATCACGGGATACAACGACGCAACGGTGGTGCCACAGCACTGCCTGTCGTTCCTCGCAGCATGCATAGAAGCAGGCACACAGCCGGACTTCTTCGTCTATCCCGGCGAACCACACAACATGCGCGGACACCAGAGCGTACACCTGCATGAACGCATCACGCAGTACTTTGAAGATTATCTGAAATAGAATGCGCATAAGGCTCTGAAATAATGCAACTTACGAAAGGTTGAATTGGGAGCGTAGGAGTCTAGGAGTTGAGGAATTGAGGAGTTGAGGAGTTTGGGAGTCTGGGAGTCTGGGAGTCTGGGAGTTTGGACATTAGTTCTGTTTCCAGAAATCCAGGCAAAAAGAGCGGATAAAACTATCGTCCAAACTCCCAAACTCCTAAACTCCCAAACTCCCAAAAATTCCAAACTCCCAAAAGTTCCAAACTCCCAGACTCCCAACCTCCCAAAAGTTCCAACCTCCCAAAGATAACAACAACCGAACCATCAATGAAATAAAAGCACATACAATGGGTATTACAGCAATTATTCCGGACATTCCGGCAAAGAAACAAACGGTGTTTTTTCCTTCTCTGTCACTGAGGAAGGGTTTGAGAATCCTGCTGCTGGGCAGCGGCGGACGTGAGCACGCACTGGCGTGGAAGATTGCACAGAGCGCACGTTGCGAGAAGCTGTTCATCGCTCCTGGCAACGCCGGCACTGAGAATGTGGGCGAGAACGTGCCCATCGGCGTCAACGACTTCGAAAAGCTGAAGGGCTTTGCCGTGGACAAAAGCATCGACATGGTGGTGGTGGGGCCCGAGGACCCGCTCGTCAATGGCATCTACGACAGCTTCCTTGACGACCAGCGCACATGCCACATTCCCGTGATTGGTCCCTCAAAGGCCGGAGCAGTGCTGGAAGGCAGCAAGGACTTTGCAAAGGCATTCATGCAGCGCCACAACATACCCACCGCACGCTATCAGACATTTGACGGCGAGCATCTGCAGGAAGGACTCGACTTCCTCGAGACCCTCGAGGCACCATACGTGCTGAAAGCCGACGGACTGTGCGCAGGAAAGGGCGTGCTCATACTGCCCACCCTCGAGGAGGCCAAGGCAGAGCTCAAGGAGATGCTCGGCGGAATGTTCGGCAATGCGTCCTCGCGTGTCGTCATAGAAGAGTTCCTCAGCGGCATCGAATGCTCGGTGTTCGTGCTCACAGACGGCAAGAACTACAAGATTCTGCCCGAGGCAAAGGACTACAAGCGCATCGGCGAGCACGACACAGGACTCAACACCGGCGGCATGGGGTCGGTGACACCCGTGCCCTTCGCCACCAAGGAATGGATGCAGAAAGTGGAAGACCGCATCATCAGGCCCACCGTGGAAGGACTGGCCGCAGAGGGAATCGTCTACAAGGGATTCATCTTCTTCGGCCTCATCAACGTAAAAGGCGAGCCCATGGTGATTGAATATAACTGCCGCATGGGCGATCCCGAGACGGAGAGCGTGATGCTGCGCCTGAAAAGCGACCTGGTGGAACTCTTCGTGGGCGTGGCCAACGAGAACCTCGACCAGAAAAGCATCGAGTTCGACGAGCGCGCGGCTGTCTGCGTGATGCTCGTCAGCGGCGGCTATCCACAGGCCTACAAGAAAGGCTATCCCATAGAAGGCATCGACAAGGTGGAAGGCAGCATCGTGTTCCACAGCGGCACGGCCAAGAAAGACGGACAGGTGGTAACGGCCGGCGGGCGCGTCATCGCTGTCAGCTCCTACGGCAAGGACAAGGAGGAAGCACTGAAGAAGTCGTTCCTCGAAGCCCAGAAGATTACCTTCACCGACAAGTACTTCCGCTCCGATATTGGAGCCGACCTGTAAATGCGTTGCGATGACGGCGTTCGCCGGGATTGTCGTCATTGCACCATCATAAAACAACGCCAAGCCGAGCAATATCCATGAGAAAGCGCATCCAGAACAAGATTGCCGAGAGCCGCTACACACTGACATTCGTGGCACTCTATGCCCTTGCCGTGTGGTATCTGGCAGGACTCGTCGAACACCAGTACTATGTGCAGCTGGCGTGCTTCACCATCGGGTCGTATCTGATGGTGGAGCTGAACAACGCCAATGCGCTCATACGCATCTTCAGCCGCATGATCTCGAGCGCCTTCGTGGTGCTCGTCGCCATGTCGACGTTCCTCTTCCCTTCCCTGCGAGCGGCATTGGTCACGTTGTGCTTCATTTCTTTCTACACCATCCTCTTCCACACCTATCAGGACCGTCAGGCGCCCGGCCTGACGTTCTATGCGTTCTTCACCCTCGGCATCGCCAGCGTGATGTTTCCGCAGGTGGTGTTCTTCGTGCCCTTTGTGTGGCTGATGATGGCCTTCTGGCTGATGGCCTTCAGCTGGCGAATGTGGTTTGCATCGCTGCTGGGGCTCCTTGCACCCTACTGGTTTATTGTGCCTTGGTATCTCTATCAAGGTCTTGGACATCGGCTCACGGCGCATGTGGAGTCGCTCATCACCTTCCATCCGCTTCCCACCATCGGAACAGTTGGAGGCATTCCCATAGGCATCCTGCTCGTATTTGCAGTGGTGTTCACGGTGGGATTCATAGGCATCGTGCACTTCCTTCGCAACGCGTCGAAGGACAAGATACGCACGCGCATGCTCTACTACATCTTTATTTCCATGCACCTGCTCACCACGGTGTTCATCATCCTGCAGCCTCAGCACTTCGAGGCGCTGTTTGGCTTCCTGATTGTGAACGCCAGCGCGCTGTTTGCCCACTTCGTGGCGCTCACCAACACGCGCTTCACCAACATTTCGTTCTTCGTTATCACCCTCTTGGTGATGGCCCTCACAGGCTACAACCTCTGGTTCGTATAAGCCTGTCATTGCAAGTACATTAGGAGCGATGAAGTAACCACCCTCACCCATCACCCATCACCAAATCCCATGGACGCACTCATAGAGATTCTCACGCAGTATGGCTACTGGGGAATGCTGGTTGCCGCCTTCCTGGCTGGCAGCTTCTTTCCTTTCAGCAGTGAGGCCGTCATGGTGGGACTGCTGGGTGCCGGGCTCGATGCGTGGCAGCTCATCATCTACGGCACCATCGGCAACGTGCTGGGGTCGGTATTCAACTACGGCGTAGGACGTCTGGGACGGCTCGACTGGATGGAACGATATCTGCATGTGAAGCAGAAAGACCTCGACCGTGCACAGCGGTTCATGGCCGGCCGTGGCGCATGGATGGGATTCTTTGCCTTCCTGCCCATTCTCGGCTCTGCCATCACCATCCTGCTCGGACTCATGCGTGCCAACATCCCCATCACATTCTTCAGCATCAGCGTGGGCAAACTGCTCCGCTACGTGATTCTCATCTATGGCGCCAACTTGCTGATATAGTGGCGTTTAAAACCGAGGAAAAATGACAAAACCACTTGGTTTTTTGCCATTTGTGCCCCACCCTTTCCTTTTTGTTTGGCCGTTTGAATAAAAAGAACTACTTTTGCACGCTTTTTAATACGCCAATTTATCAATAATTATCATAATTTTAATTCTACAACATGAGAAAATTTACATTAAAATCGCTGCTCGCAGTGGCCTTCTTGCTGCTCGGCGGTAATGTCGCGATGGCAGACAGTTGGTCCATCGACTTTGTGGGAATGGCTCCAAGCGAAAAGAAAGATCTTCCTGTTTCCATTTCAGAAACAGTTGTCACAATTGGAAAAACAACATTGGGAACATGCTCCTACAGTGGTGGAGAAATAGACTCCAAATTCGTCTTACAAACAGGTACATCTTGGTTGATTCGCAATACACTAAAAACTGGAGAAAAAGGACTTTACCAGTTCAATGGTGGTGGTCGTGCTTTTGGCCTACAAAGTTGTAATGCCGGACAATTTATAACCATTACGGCCAGCGGTGACCCTAACGTTACAACAAACGCAACACTTAATAGCTCAGGTAACGGAACATACGTCTATAAAGTAACAGCCGACGGAGATGTGATGTTCACTCCTGCACGCTACCTCTATTTCTACACAATCACAGTGGAAGACCCCGCAGCAAATGCTGTAAACTACACCGTTAAATATGTTGACGAAAACAACAACGAGATTAAGACAGCTTCTATTTATAGCGAAGCTCCCGGAACAGAAATAACGTTAAGCGACAACGACAAGCAGAATATTGTTTATAACGGCAAAACCTATATCTACGTGAGCGACGACAGCAACGGTAAGACAGTCGCTGCTGACGGTTCTACGGTTGTCACGGTTAAGTTCCGCGCTGCCGCAACTTACTCATATACTGTAAACGAGGTATGCAATGACGTCATAAAGAACACAATTACAGGTAGTGGCGATGAAAGCTCTACGGTAAAAGTTCCCTATCACCAGTATATTTTAGATGAAGGAACGTTGTATGAAAAAACTGCAACAAATAAGGAATACAACTACTCTTTCGTTTTGGGAAAAGACGGTCAGGTGGAGAATCTGAACTACAGCGCCACAACTATCTCTAATGTGGTTTACTTCAATGAAGCTGAAGCTATCGAAGGTGCAACTGCCAACAATAGCAGCAATGCCAACATCCGCTGCTCAAACTCTTACGGTGCATACTTCGACCGTGAGACAACAGTGACCACATTGCCCGCAGGCAAGTACACCATCACCATGCAGGTTTGGGGTAATGCCGGTACGACATTCACCATCAAGGCTGGAGAGGAAACGGTATTGACAGGTGACACAAAGGGTTATATCACTTCTTATACTTCTGAGGAGTTTACGCTGACTCAGGAGACCGCCATTACTATTCCTGCAGCAGGCTCAAGCGGTAAGGTCATCGACTGGGTTTACATCGTAAAGACTGGTGATGCTGCCGTGCCCGTAGACGTAACCATCGGAAGCACTGGCTATGCTACGCTCTATTATGGCGACAGAGCTCTTGAAGTGCCGGAGGGCGTAAAGGCATTCACCTACACCATGACAGGAAATACACTGAAGGAGAACACCACCTACGAGGCAGGAGATGTGATTCCCGCTGGCGAAGCTGTAGTGCTCAACGGAACAGCTGGCAACTACACATTCAACCTCGGCACTGCCACAGCTGAGAAAGACGCACAGAACGTGCTGAAGGGCTCTGACGTGGAGGCTACATTCAATGAGGCTGGCCACAAGTACTATATGCTCTCGACAAACGATGCTGGCGAGGTTGGCTTCTACTGGTACAACGACGATGGCTCTGCCATCAACTGCGCCGCCCACAAGGCATACCTTGACGTCACCGCTGCCTCTGCCAAGGCTGGCTACGCCATCGACGGCATCGAAGACCCGACAGCCATCACCGCTGCAACGGCCGAGCAGAACACCACCAACGTGGTCTACGACCTGCAGGGCCGCCGCGTGATGAACCCCACCAAGGGCCTCTACATCGTGAACGGAAAGAAAGTCATCAAATAAAGTATACAACGATTATTAACAACGCATAAAGAAAATGGAAAAGAAAGCATATATTGAACCCGCCATCAAGGTAAGATTCGTTGCCCAGACGCTGCTCGCAGGCAGCCTTGAAGCCAAAGAAGAAAAAGGCACAGGCGGCCAGTTGTCAAAAGACACAGACGGCAGCATCCAGTGGGACGACTTCATGGGTCAGGAATAAAAACCACTCATATACATTCATCAGGGCAGGCCTCCACATCAGGGGGCCTGCTTTTTTGGTAATAATTGAAGTTCTGAGCAAGCAAAGCGACCGAGGTCGAGCGTCGGATGTTTGGGAGTTCTCTGCAAGCAAAGCGACCAAAGGTCAAGCGTAGGAGTTTGGGAGTATGGGAGTTTAGGAGTCTGGACGATAGATGTTTTCGCTCTTTTGCAGAGATTTCTGGAATCAGAACTATGTCCACGCTCGAACTTGTTCTCTCTGCTTGCAAGCGTTCTACCTTGGTCGCATGTTTTCCGGCGCAGCCGCTCCCCTCCCATTTTAGGGGAGGGGTGTAGGGGTGGGGTATAAATCTTTCGTGCACGAGGTTTACGGTCACCCCACCCCTGCGCCCCTCCCCTTTGAAATGGGAGGGGAGCGGCTGCGCACAGATGGTGACACACATGTGATACTGTGTGCGATTCTTCATTCTTCTTATAACTCTGCGGAGGCGACAACTGCTGTATTGTTACCGTTTTTTGTGAGTTTTGCTCGTTTATTCGTACCATTAAACAACGTGCGGGCGGATACGCTGATCCGCCCCTACACTCGAAAACAAAAAGAAATGCAAGCTTTTCTTTTGTGTTTTGCTCGTTTATTCGTACCTTTGCAGGGTATTACGTCTTAGAAGAAACAATCACATAATAGAATAAGATGAAACAATTCAAGTTAGTGGACAATATCCTGGGGTGGCTGAGTTTTCTCATCGCCGCCTTCGTGTATTGCAGCACCATTGAGCCGACAGCCTCTTTCTGGGACTGTCCTGAGTTTATCGCAACAGGCTACAAACTGGAGATTGGGCACCCACCCGGGGCACCTTTCTTCATGCTGACGGCCAATCTTTTCTCGCAGTTCGTGAGCGACCCCTCGCAGGTGGCACGCATGGTGAACACCATGAGTGCGCTGCTCTCTGCGGCGTGCATCATGTTCCTGTTCTGGACCATCACACACCTGGTGCGCAAGCTCATCGTGAAGGAGTCCGACTATGTGAACGGCGCGCTGGCGCTCCCGCTCCGCAAGCTCATTGTCATCGAGGCATCGGGACTGGTGGGCGCGCTCATCTACACGTTCAGCGACACGTTCTGGTACTCAGCCGTTGAGGGCGAGGTCTACGCCTACTCGTCGGCCTTCACGGCAGTTGTGTTCTGGCTCATCCTGAAGTGGGAAGACCATGCCGACGAACCTCACAGCGACCGCTGGCTTGTGCTCATCACCTATATGACAGGCCTGAGCATCGGCGTGCACCTTCTGAACCTGCTATGTGTGCCCGCCATCGTGCTCGTCTTCTACTACAAGCGTTTCCCCAATGCCGACCTGAAGGGCTCCCTCATGGCGCTCTGCGTGTCGGGCATCATCGTGGCTGCCATCCTCTACGGCGTCGTGCCGGGCATCATCACAGTGGGCGGTTGGTTCGAGCTCTTTTTTGTCAACACAATGGGCATGCCTTTCAACACGGGTGTCATCGTGTACATCATCCTGCTGGTGACCATCGTCGTGTGGGCCATCTACGAGAGTCACACCGACCGCAGTCCCGTTCGCCAGAACATTGCCTTCCTGGCCGCCGTTGCCATGCTGGGTATTCCGTTCTATGGCTATGGTGTTTCGGCCGTCATCATCGGCATAATTGTGCTGGCCATCCTGTGGGTGCTGGTTTCGGGCACGATACCCGCCCTGCCGCGCATCACCGCCCGCATCAAGAACACCGCCACGCTTTGCATGCTGATGCTGATGATTGGCTACAGCACCTACGCAGTCATCGTGGTGCGTTCTTCTGCCAACCCGCCCATGGACCAGAACTCTCCCGAGGACATCTTCACACTGGGCAGCTACCTCAGCCGTGAGCAGTATGGCGACCGCCCGCTGTTCTACGGACAGGCCTACACCTCACAGGTGGCGTTCGACGTGGAGGGCAGCTACTGCAAGCCTCACATGGTTGAGGGAGCACCCGTATACCAGCGCAAGGAAAAGGCATCGGCCGACGAGAAGGACTCCTACTTCGTTGTGCGCAACAAGTCGAGCTACAGCTTTGCGCAGAACATGTTCTTCCCCCGCATGTACGACGCTGCCCACGCCCAGTCGTATGAGAACTGGATGAGTGGCGCCCCCAGCTTCTTCCGCAGCTCCTACGATGTACCCTACGACCGTTGCGGTGAGCCTATCACGGTGACCATGCCATCACAGCTGCAGAACATCTACTTCTTCCTGTCCTACCAGTGCAACTTCATGTACTGGCGCTACTTCATGTGGAACTTTGCCGGTCGTCAGAACGACATCCAGGGCCACGGCGAGGTAGAGCACGGCAACTGGATCACGGGCATCCCGTTCCTCGACAACAATCGTCTGGGCGACCAGTCGAAGCTGCCCGACAGTCTGAAGAACAACAAGGGCCACAACGTGTTCTACTGTCTGCCGCTGCTGCTCGGACTGCTCGGACTGTTCTGGCAGGCCTATCGCGGACAGCGTGGCATCCGTCAGTTCTGGGTGGTGTTCTTCCTTTTCTTCATGACCGGTCTTGCCATCGTCATCTACCTCAACCAGACACCGCTGCAGCCTCGTGAGCGCGACTATGCCTACGCTGGCTCGTTCTATGCCTTCGCCATCTGGTGCGGCATGGGCGTGGCCGCCATCATCGACTGGCTGAACAAACTCACCAAGAAAAAGAGCGTTGCCACCGCCGCCATCGTGGGAGCCGCCTGTCTGCTGGTGCCCGTGCAGATGGCCTCGCAGACATGGGACGACCACGACCGCTCAGGCCGCTACACCTGCCGCGACTTCGGACAGAACTACCTCATGACCTTGCAGGACGAGGGCAACCCCATCATCTTCACCAACGGCGACAACGACACCTTCCCACTCTGGTACAATCAGGACGTGGAGGGCGTGCGCACCGATGCGCGTGTCTGCAACCTCAGCTATCTGCAGACCGACTGGTACATCGACCAGATGATCCGTCCGGCCTACAAGTCGCCGTCGCTGCCCATCAAGTGGCCGCGCCTCGACTACTGCTCGGGCACCAACGAATATGTGGAAATCGACCTCGACGCCAAGCAGCAGATTCTCGACTACTACGCCAACCATCCCGAGGAAGCCAAGAAACAAATGGGCCCGCAGCCCTTTGAGCTGAAGTACATCCTCGACACCTTCGTCCACGGACGCGACCAGAATGGTGAATTCCTCTTCAACGTAATTCCCACCGACACGCTTTATGTCACCATCGACAAGGACGCCGTGCGCAAGAGCGGAATGATGATGGCCGCCGACAGCATCCCCGACCGCATGGTCATCTCACTACATGGCAAGAACGCGCTCTACAAGGGCGACCTCATGATGCTCGAGATGATTGCCAACAGCAACTGGGTGCGTCCCATCTATGTGGCTGTCACCGTGGGCGAGGAGAACTACATGAACCTCGGCGACAACTTCATTCAGGAGGGCCTTGCCAACCGCATCTCGCCCTTCACCACCAAGGCAGAGGGTGCCAAGGCGTTCGACACCGAAAAGGTGTACAAGAACCTCATGACGCGCTATAAGTATGGCGGTCTCGACACCAAGGGCATCTACCTCGACGAGACGGTGCTGCGCATGTGCTACACCCACCGCCGGCTCTTCGCATCGCTGGCCACTCACCTCATTCAGGAAGGCCAGAACGACAAGGCGCTGAAGGCCCTCGACTACTGCGAGAAGGTCATCCCGTCGTACAATGTGCCCCACAACTATGTGAGCGCCATCAGCGGCAGTCTCGACATCGCCAAGAGCTACGCCCTTCTGGGTCAGAAGCAGAAGGCGCGCAAGATACTCGACGAGATCTTCAAAGACGCCCACCAGTATGTCGCCTTCTACTTCTCGCTCGGAAATTCCACCATGGCCTATCAGGAAGACATCATTCGTTGTATCTACATCATGAACTACTGCGTGGAGAATGCCGAAATGGTCGACAAGGCCTATGCCGGCCAGCTGGAGAAGACCTTGCAGAGCGACATAAGCTCTTACCAGAAGAGGGGTGGACAGTTGAGTTTCTGACTTTCAATCGTAGCGAATGTTCATAGAGCAACCTGCCAGATGGATACGCTGGCTCTATCCCCACGCCACATGGCGAATGGACCCCAACGTCAAGGCCGTCTACCTGACCTTCGACGACGGGCCCATTCCCGAGGCCACGCCGTTCATTCTCGACACCCTTGCCGAGGCGGGCATCAAGGCCACCTTCTTCATGGTGGGCGACAATGTAAAGAAACACCCGGAACTCTTTGAGCGCATCAAGGAGGAGGGCCACCAGATAGGCAATCACACGATGAACCACATCAGCGGCTTCCGCCACTGGACCACTACCTACATCATCAACACCTATCAGGCCAACGAGCTCATCCACGCTCATCTGTTTCGCCCACCCCACGGATGGATGCGCCACAGCCCCTACTACTGGCTGAAGAAATACTACCGGGTCATCATGTGGGACGTCGTGACGCGCGACTATTCCAACCGCCTCACCGCTGCCGACGTGGTGGAGAACGTGAAGCAATTCACCCGCAACGGGTCTATCATCACCTTCCACGACTCGTTGAAGAGCATTGACAAACTCCGCACAGCACTGCCAGAATCCATCCGTTGGCTTAAAGAGCAAGGCTATGAATTCCGCGTTTTCGAATAAGATAAAAGCCGAGGCCTTGCGACTCGGCTTTTTTGCTTGTGGCATCGCCGAGGCACGACCCGTCGACGCCGACACCGCCCACCGCTTCACCGAGTGGCTCAGTCAGGGGCGACAGGCGGAGATGCACTACATGGAGAACCACCTCGACAAGCGCCTTGACCCCCGACTCCTCATGCAGGGCGTCAGGAGCATCGTCTGCGTGGCACTCAACTACAGCCCTGCCCAGCGCATTCCGGCCGACGAATACCAGATAGCCGCCTACGCCTACGGCCACGACTATCACGACATCGTGAAGCAGAAACTTCACCAGCTGGCAGCCTTTGTCGGCGTCACCGACTACCGTGTGTTCAGCGACAGCGCACCCATCCTCGAGCGCTACTGGGCCGTACAGGCGGGACTCGGATGGGAAGGACGCAACCACCAGCTCATCATCCCGCAGGCCGGAAGCATGTTCTTCCTCGGCGAACTGTTCCTCCCAATCGAGCTCCACTACGACACGCCGCAGTCCCCTCGCTGCGGCAACTGTCACCGATGCCTCGACGCCTGTCCCACGAAGGCGCTCACCGACGACGGCTTCGACGCCAGCCGCTGCATCTCCTATCAGACCATCGAGAACCGACAGGCCATACCGCCCGACATCGCCGCCAAGATGGGCAACTCCATCTACGGCTGCGACCGTTGCCAGCAGGCATGCCCCTGGAACCGCTTTGCACGTCCCACCGACGAGCCGCTGCTGCAGCCAAGGCCCGAACTGCTGCAGATGACGAAAGAGAAATGGCGCCACCTTACCGAGGACGACTACCGCAGACTCTTCAAGGGCAGTGCCGTGAAACGTGCCAAATACAGTGGCCTCACCCGCAACATCAAAGCCATCAACGACCATGAAACAGATTAGGAAAGACTACGTGCTCGCATCATTGGTGCGCACGTTCTTCAAATACTTCGCCACAGCCCTCGTCGAAGGCCGTGCCGAGAAAGGCGACGCCGATGCCTTCGAGCCCCGTAACGTCAAGCAGACCCTGCTTCATCACTACGAAGACGTGGGCAAGGCGTTCAACCAGGAAATGTTCTACTCCCTCATGCGCATGAACTACGAGGCCGACAGCATGGAGCAGCAGCTGCGCCAGTTCTCACAGGAGCAGGGCGAAGGTCTCACCGACATGGACCTCGTGCGCTTTGCCTGTCGCGACGAAGCGTTCTTCAACGTCATGGCCGACACCTACCGTCAACACTTCATGCTGCTGCTCGAAGGACGCATCGCCACCGACGACGACTTCCACGACATCTACCAACGCAACGATGCCCTCGGCCACATGGAATTGTCACTGGCAGAGAGCATCGTCAACCGCATGGCGTCGGCCGCCTACGAACGGGGCAAAAGAATAAAGTAAGTCCGTCGTTTCCTCCCCTTACTGATGTCGACACGTAAAAAAACAGGCGTAACGAACAAAGGCTGGAGGTAGAGTGCGAAGCCTATGGATTTTCAGGAACGATGAGTCTCCCTCTATCGGATTTTTTCATTCAGATTTTCTTCCGATTTTGTGTCCAAATCCCAGAATCATCGCCTGAACACATGCGGTGCAAACCGCCACCCCTTCTTTTTATATAATAAGGTGAGACGTCGTTCGCGTTCCACCCATTCCCGGAAGTCCTTCTGTGATGCGTCCATCCACTGCACCTCCGCCAGAGCCCCCATGCGCGGCAGCACCTGATATTCGGCCTGCGTGTCATAGTGGATGTATTCCGACCACAGGTTGCCCTGCACCCCCAGCACATGGTTCTGCGCCTGCTGGCTGAGTGTCGCCGGTGCGGGGTCGAAGCCGTAGGTCTTCTCCACAGGGATGACCGCGTCAAAGGCGAACGGCTCACCCCAGTCGTGCTCCTCCACAAGATAGAAGTTGAAGTAGCAGTGCGACGTGGGCGACATGATGACGTCGTGACCGCGTTCCGACGCTGCGATGCCACCTTCCACGCCCCTCCAGCTCATGATGGTGGCACTCTCATTCACGTCGCTCTCCATCAGCTCGTCCCATCCTATAAGCTTCCGCTGGTGGTCATTGATGAATCGCTCCACCCTCTTCGTGAAGTAGCCCTGCAGCCTTGCCTCCGCCTTCTGTCCGTTCTTCTCAGTCAGTCCCTCGTCGGCAATGCGCCGCTGACATCGCGGACACTGCTGCCAACGGATACGCGGTGCCTCGTCGCCACCGATGTGGATATATTCCGAGGGAAACAGCTCCATCACCTCCTCGAGCACTCCTTCCACGAAAGAGAATGTCTCCTCGCGCCCCGCACACAGGATGTCGTCGAACACTCCCCAATGACCTTCCACCTCGTAGGGACCGCCCGTACAGCCCAGTTCTGGGTAGGCCGTCAGCGCGGCGAGCATGTGGCCTGGCATGTCTATCTCTGGTATCACGGTGATGAACCGGTCGCTGGCGTAGCGCACCACCTCTCTGATCTGCCTTTGCGTGTAGAATCCGCCGTAGGGCGTGCCGTCGTCGACGGCGGCGTTCCGTCCCAGCGTCGTATAGTTCCTTCGCGACCCCACCTCGGCGAGGCGCGGATAACGCTTGATCTCAATGCGCCATCCCTGGTCGTCCGTCAAATGCCAGTGGAAGGTGTTCATGTTGTGGAGCGCCATCATGTCGATATACTCCTTCACGAAGTCGACGCTGAAGAAGTGTCGCGCCACGTCGAGATGCATGCCTCGGTAGGCAAAGCGCGGTGCGTCCTCTATCGTCACCGCCGGCAGCACCAACGTCTGCGCCCGTTGCCCGGCGTTTCCTGTCATCGACGATGCCTCGCCGACAGCGCCGTTCATCGCCTTGCGCAACGTCTGGATGCCGTAGAACACACCTTGCGCCGTCAGCCCCTCAATCAGCACCTCCTTCTGCGTCACGCTGATGCGGTAGCCTTCCTTTTCGGTCATCTTCGGGTTCAGTCGCAGCACGATGCTCTTTCCCTTCACCCTCACCTCATTGGCCGCTATCTCCATCCCCGTGGCCTCCGCCACATACTCCTGCAGGAAGCGGGCGCAGCGCCAGATGTCGCGGCCCTCCGACAGCACAACCACGCGACAGTCCTCATTGAGCACGAAGCCCTCGCCCTTGCCCATCTCGATATGCCGCGGCAGCGGCACCACGCGATAGTCTACCCCAGCACCAGTGCTCTCGGCCCCGTGTGCCACCATTGTCGGACAAAGCATTACTGCCAGCCCCACGACAATCATTACAATCCACTTTCTCATATCCATATTCTTTTTACAAGTTTCGCATGTTGCACTTTGCCTGTTTTTAGCGGTGAATGTTTTTACAGGTAAGAGGTGAGAGAATACCTCTTCCGCTTCTTTTTCAACTCTGGCCCTGCCAGTATCTCTCCCCTTCTTACTCATCACTTCAGAAGCCCTCTCTTGGGGAGTGGCAGGGGGTGGGGTTCCCTCTCACACCTGCAAATTTACCATTTTTCCTCCACACTCCCTCTTCTTTTTCCGAAAAATATGTATCTTTGCAACCGATTATGAAAGAAGAGAAACGCAAACGCCTGCAACAACGCCTCTCCGCGAGCCGTTCCTACCAATGGCTTCAGCAGCTCGCCGACGTGATGGACCGCTACTACCTCGATGCGGCCCTGGGCTTTGCCATCCCTGCCGGCATCGGCGATGCCATATCTGCTGTCATCTCCCTCGTCTATGTTGCGTTCAGTGCCGTGAAGGTCCGCTCCTTTGCCCTCACCATGGCGGTTCTCAACAACACGCTGCGCGACGTCCTGCTCGGCATGATTCCCTTCTATGTCGGTGACTTCATCGACATCTTCCACAAGAGCAACCAGCAGAACATGGCACTCATCCGCGGATTTGTGGAAGGCGACCAGCCCACCATACAGTCCGTCAACCGCAAGGCCACATGGAGCGTCGTCCTCTTCTTCTGCTTCTGCTTTCTCATCTTCCTCATGGTACGACTTGTCATCTGGCTCGGACAACAGGTCATCTCCCTGTTCTGATAAATACTTATTTGGGAAAAATCGGAATGGGAAGTTTGTGAACTGCGGCTGCAGTCGTGTCTTGCCTGATAAAGGGTTGTCACGGACTACTACAGACTTACTCGGACTTCCTTTTGCCCCAAGCATCAGTGCAACAAAGTCCGTATGTTAGTACGTGGCAAAAAAAAACGCCAAGAAAACTACGTTTTGTTGGCAGAAAAAGTGAGTTTTTCTGCCATTCTTTTTTAACCAAACTGCGGCGAACGCAACAGAGGAGCAGCGACATACTTGTCATGTCTGCCCGTTCCGCCTTCTACCAGTTCATGAGTTTTTTGAGGAAGGGCACGAGTTCGCTTGCCATCTTCCTGTTTCGTGCGACGTTGGGATGCTTGAACATGCCGTAGCCCAGAGAGCCATCGTCGGGAGTGAAGTCGAAGCGCCAGACGAGATGCTCGCCTTCCTTCTCCAGCTCGGTCATGGCCTGCCGCTGGGCGGTCTGGATGTCTTCGAGGCGCTTGCCGCGCACCATGGTGCCGGTGAGCAGCACGATCTTGGCCTTGGGATAGTGGGAACGGATGGTGTGGATGAAACGGACATAGGCGGCGGCAAGCAGCGACACGTCGTAGGAGGGGTTGGTGGTGTCGTTGGTGCCAAGGTTGATGCACACCACATCGGGGGTGTTGCGACGGAAATCCCAGCGCTCGCCGTCAGTTCCGAAGAGGGTGTAGGGGTAGTAGGCCTGCAGGTTCTTGGCGTCGCCCTTGGGGTTGCCGAGGGTGTTGCGGTAGATGCCCATGCCACTGCGGGCTACGACCCAGCACTGGGCGTCGAGCTCGCGTGAGGCGATGGCGGCGTAGGTGTAGTACTGGTTCTGCTTGGCATAGGTGTGTTTCTTGTCGCTGTTGTCGCCTTCATTGCCGAGTCCGCAGGTGATGCTGTTGCCAATGAACTCGATGTTGTGGCGCGGCAAGCGGGGCTTGCGGGGAAGGGAGCACCCGGAGTCGAGCAGGAGACCGTAGAAGACGGGCTTCATGAGCAGGCCTTCGTTGATGTAGGTGATGGTGAGGCGGTGCTCGGGAAGAGCGGTGCCAGACTGTGCCGGCAGGTGGGCGGCAATACGCACGATGCTGTCGTCCTTGGTGGACTCTACCTTGAAGGGCGCCTGGTCGTCGAGTTCTATCATGAAGAAACCGCTACCGGGCTTTGTCTTCATGGCCACGGAGCTACCCTGGAACACGGCACGTATCTGTATGCCGGGATAGGTGAAGGCCACGGCCTTGGGGTTGCGGTGACTGGTGCGGCCGATGTAGGAGAGATTTGGGTCGTCAGCAGGGATGAAGGTCTGCGCAACGGCGGGACCCATGAGGAATGTGACGACAAGGAGTAATAAGGAGATACGGGTGTTCATAAAGGGTATTTACGATTTGACGATTTACGAATTACGGTTTTTTGCTATTTCTTCAAGTTTCGTATGCGCTCAACTTTTAGAGGTGAGAGATGAGTGGTAAGAGGTGAGAGGACACCTCTTCCGCTTCCTATTTATGCTTCTACTCTGTACCCACCGCATTTCTCTCACCTCTAACCTCTCACAACTCACCTCTTACCTCTCACCTCTCGCTTTTAGAACTGAGAGTAGATAAAGGGCTGGATGCTGCCGGTGCTGAAGTTGATGAGCAGCTGGATGGTGACCACAAGGAGGATGAGCTTAAGCATCCAGGGCGACTCTACGAACATGCGCTCGAGCAGCCGGTAGGTCCGGTCGTGCATGAACAGGAGGCTATAGCCCACAATGAGGAAGAGGGAATAGACGGGACGGGCACGGAAGAAGGGTGCCGCATAGGCCCAGTCGAAGTCAGTGAAGATGCGCTCCATGAGCGACAGAGCCGTGGGGATGTCGGACGAGCGGAAGAACACCCACGTGAACAGCAGGAAGATGAACGTGAGGGCACACGAGAGGATGCGCACGGGGAGGCTGTTGGGGATGCGGTCGAGCCACGGACGGCACATCTTATGAACGACCTGAGCAGCGCCATGCATGGCTCCCCAGATAACGAACATCCACGAGGCTCCATGCCACAGGCCGGCAACAATCATGGTAAAGAATAGGTTCCAATAGTGGCGCCAGCGCCCCACGCGGTTACCGCCGAGGGGAATATAGAGGTAGTCGCGGAACCATGTAGACAGGGAGATATGCCATCGATGCCAGAACTCGGTGACGTTGAGCGACTGATAGGGGTAGCTGAAATTGTCGCGCAGGCGGAAGCCGAGGAGGGCGGCAAGGCCGATGCTGACGTCGCTGTAGCCGGAGAAGTCGAGATAGATCTGAAGGGCATAGCCCAGAAGTCCAACCATGTCCTCGAAACCGCTGTAGCCCATCGGGTCGTCGAATATCCAGTTGTTGTACTGCGCGATGTAGTCGGCCACGAGTCCTTTCTTGAGCAGTCCGACGATGATGAGCCACAGGCCGGCATAGACGGAGCGCTGGAGGATGAGGTGGTGCTTGTCGCGTAATTGGGTGAGCAACGTGCCGGCACGCGTGATGGGGCCGGCGAAGAGCAGGGGGAAGAAGGTAAGATAGAAGGCGTACTCGAGGAGGGTGACGTCTTCCTTGAAGCGGTTGCGGTAGACATCGACGGAGTAGCTGATGGCCTGGAAGGTGTAGAACGAGATGCCTACGGGCAGGAGAATGTCGAGGGGCGCGAAGTTGCTGGCGAAGAGGGCGCTCAGACTGCCCACGAGGAAGTTGGTGTACTTGAAATAGAGGAGCGGCAGGAGGTCGGCGACGATGACGACGGCAAGCCAGATGGCGCGCCAACGGGGTGTCTGACTCTGCCGGATGGTGCGCGTGAGCTGCCACGACAGCGCCGTGGTGACGGGCAGCAGGAGCATGAGCACGCCATTGGCCTTGAAGGCGAAGAACAGGTTGAACGCCACCACATAGACCATCATGGCGGTGCGACGACGCTGTCCGATGAGCAGATAGCCGAGGAAGAACACCACAAAGAGCGCCAGGAACTGCAACGAGCAGAACTGGAGCGATGGGTCCTGGGTGGTGAGGAAACGGCCCAGGGACTGCAATATGGTGGTCAACTCTGGCATGAATTCAAGAATTACTAAGGAAGCCCCCAAGGGGATGTCTAAGTGAGAAATGACAAGAGTGTGAGGCACTACTTCTCAGTACTCAGTTTTCAGTTCTCAGTTTGAGCCCTGGGCTCACATCTTACCTCACTGGCATCAGCAACGTGACATCGGGGTGTGTGGCCTTTGCTGTGGGGTCGTCCATCCGTATGGGATGGAGGGTATTGGGACTGCGGAGCCAGCGGGCAATGGTGTCGGCCCACTGGGCGGCAGCGGTAAACGTGGGATGAGCATGGTCCTTACCACGTTCGAGCTGCAAATAGCGACTGTCGAAATAGCGGTCCTTGCCCACATTGCGGATGATGACGTCGTTGATGCCGGTGTCCTGCTTCCAGTTGGGTGGGCTTACCCATACGTAGGGGATGTCGCCAATCTTCGAGAGGATGGTCTTGATGTACTTGTCGCGCTGGTCGAGGTCGTTGACGAAGAGCTCGTTTCCGCAGAGGCAGACAATGACGTAGGTGGGCTGCACCTTGCGCATGAAATGCTCCAGGGTGTCGGTCTCGGCCCAGAGCTTCGACGACGAGCTGTACCACACCACAGTGTGGAGCTCATGGCCGTTGGCCTCGGTGTAGTCGACGAGCCGACGGGTGAGTCCCTCGAGCATGGAGTCGCCGAAGAACAGAACGCGCTGATGAGTGGTGTCGGGCGTGAGACGAGCCTTGGCAATGCTGTCCTGACGGGCTTGCTCAGCAGAAAGCCCCGACGCCACCGACAGGCTGTCGGCAGGACGGGGCTCAAAGATTCCATCGACCTTCGCACGCGTCAGACGTGCGTCGAACTGTATGTCATCTTGGAAGGCAAACGCATAGAGCAGCACTACGCCCAAAGCTGCGGTAAGCAGGAGGAGTGACTTCCACTGGTTCTTCATGCGTCGTTCCCTATTGTTTATTGCATATCATAGACCACCTGCATGATCTGCTTGCCGAGCTGGTCGGCTGCCTCCATGGTGGACGCCTCGCTGTAGACGCGGATGATGGGCTCGGTATTCGATTTGCGCAGGTGCACCCACTTGTCGGGGAAGTCTATTTTCACGCCGTCGATGTCGTTGACCTGCTGGTCTTTGTAGAGCTCTTTCACCTTCACGAGGATGGCGTCGACGTCAGTATCGGGGGTGAGATCGATGCGGTTCTTGGCAATGAAATACTCAGGGAAGGTGGCGCGTAACTCACTCACCTTGCAGCCTTTATGTGCCAATGACGAAAGGAAGAGTGCAATGCCCACCAAGGCATCGCGGCCATAATGGCTGGCGGGATAGATGACGCCGCCGTTGCCTTCGCCGCCAATCACGGCACCCACTTCCTTCATCTTGGTAGTGACGTTGACTTCACCCACGGCGGCAGCAGCATAGATGCCACCATGCTTCTCGGTGACATCGCGCAAGGCTCGGGTGGAACTGAGGTTGCTCACCGTGGACAACGGGGCACTGCCGTCGGCCTTCGGAGTGTTGGAGAGCACGTAGTCGGCCACGCTGACGAGAGTGTATTCCTCGCCAAACATCTTTCCGTCTTCGCAGATGAAGGCCAGACGGTCCACGTCGGGGTCGACAACCACACCGAGGTCGTACTTGCCAGTGCGCATCTCGTCCATGATGCCTGTGAGATTCTTCTCGAGGGGTTCGGGGTTGTGGGCAAAGTTGCCGGTGACATCCTTATTGAGGAAGGTGGCCTCGACGCCGAGCTGCTCGAAGAGCTGGGGCAGGATGATGCCGCCGACGCTGTTGATGGTGTCAACGCAGACACGGAAACCAGCCTTGCGGATGGCCTCGCGGTCGACGAGCTGCAGCTGCAGGACGCTGTCTATGTGGCGCTGGTCGAAGGAGTGGTCTTCTTCATAGTGTCCCAGGTGCTCCACGTCGGCATACTCAAAGTCTTCGTTCTCGGCAATGGCGAGCACTTCGCTACCGTCGGCGGCGGTGAGGAACTCGCCCTCCTGGTTGAGCAGCTTCAAGGCGTTCCACTGACGCGGATTGTGACTGGCGGTGATGATGATGCCACCGTCGGCACCGCTCATGCGCACGGCCAGCTCGGTGGTGGGCGTAGTGGCATAGCCGATGTCGAGCACATCGTAGCCCATGCCCATCAGCGTGCCGCAGACCACCTGGCGCACCATGGGTCCTGAAATGCGGCCGTCGCGACCGACGACAATCTTGTTTGACTTGCCTTTGCCCTGACGACGGATGAACGTCGCATAGGCTGTGGTGAACTTCACTATGTCGAGCGGATTCAGTGTGTCGCCCGTCGGCCCGCCGATAGTGCCGCGGATGCCGGATATTGATTTAATCAGTGTCATATTCCTTTTTCGTAAGTGATTTCGTAAAAATAAGGTATCACGTTCTGAACGGCGTTTTGCGTGCCCTGTGCACTGGGAACGATGAGGTTCACCTTGGCCGTTTCGTCGCCCTCTTTCTCCCAGCGCCCTATATTGATATAGTTGAACGGGGTGAGCCATCCGGCGGGAACGTCGGTGTAGGTGTAGGCAAGCACCATGACGCTCTCGCCCTGAATAAACGAAGCTGTGTAGCTGTCGCTGGTGCGGGTGACGGTCATCTTGTCTACCACGCTTGAGAAAGTGAGCACCTGGTTGGTGAGCGTCAGCGTATCGGCAAACACGCTGCGCTCCTTGAAGCGTGCCAGCACCGTGGCGGTCTCGCCGTTGGCAAGCGGACTTCCGCAGCCTTTGCGGACGATCTGCATATACACACCGCTGCTGTTGATGAGCACGTATTCGTTCTTGGACACGTCGGTGGTGTAGTTCTTGTTGCGGAACTCCTCCTCGCTGATCACCTTGATGCCGCGGTTGCTGATGAACTGACTGATGGCTTTGTCTTCCTTTTCGCGCTGCTCGGCATACGTCTCATAGTCGTTGCAACTGGCAACGGTCAGCGCAGCCATCAGGGCGAAAAGCACATAGAGAGTTTTTTTCATGTCTACGTTCTGGATTAAAATTTCCTGCAAAGGTACAAAAAAGTTAGGAGTCGAGCGGGAGAAACGCCAAATAATTATTGACAATTAACACTTCTACAACCACAAGACAACGTTGCGCTCCTGCTTTTCACAACGAAATGGAAGACACAAACGACAGACATTTGATGCTGGGAATGCAGGGGAAACGTGTCAATATGCGTCTAACACGATGAAAGACGCAGGGCAAAGAACAATGCTGTTCTTTTCAAAGGTTTCCATTTCGTCTGGTGTCAAATCTCCGCAATAGCCTGACGGACAATGCGTTCGGCCTCTTCCATTGAACAGTTGAGACGGCCACCGGATGCGTTAAGATGGCCTCCGCCATTGAACCATCGCTCGGCGATTTTGGTGCATGAGAAGTCGTCGACCGAACGAAGGCTCACCCAAATGAGGTTGTCGCGCTCTGTGTCTTCGCGAAGCGAGATGCTCAGTTTCATTCCTTTTATCTGCAACGGCATGTTGACCAGGCCCTCGGCGTCTCCCTTGATGAAATGGAAACGACGCAGGTCGCGACGCGTCAGTGAGAAGAAAGAGGCGTGCTTGTCGGGGAACACCTGCAGCCGCTGATAGAGCACATAGCCGATGAGACGCAACCGCCACTCGCTGTAGTTGTTGTAGACGTTGCGATAGATCTTGTCCTTGTTGATGCCTTTGGTGAGCAGCTGGCTGATGATGAAATAGATTTCCGGTGCGGTGCTGTTGTAGGTAAACCCGCCGGTGTCTGTCATCATGCCACAATAGATGGGCACTGCCGTCTTCTTGGTCATCATGTCGAAGCCGCCCATCTGCCATATCACGCGGAACACCACCTCGCAGGTGCTGCTCAGCTCAGGGTGGGAGACCTTGAGCACGCAGTCTATTGCCGGGTCGGGATGGTGGTCCATCATCACCTTGCGGGCAGTGCTCTGCTCGAGCAACTGTCCCATTTTGTCCATGCGGTCGGGACGGTTGAAGTCGAGGCAGAAGATGGTGTCGGCCTCGGCAAAGGCTGCCTCCACACGCTCAGGGTGCTTGTCGTAGCGCACCAGTTTCTCGGAATTGGGCAGCCATTGCAGAAAATCGGGAAACATGTCGGGCACGGCCATGAAGGGGTCTTTGTCCCACTGGCGAAGATATTCGGTCCATCCCAGCACTGCGCCCAGCGCGTCGCCATCGGGATTCTGATGGCAGCAGACGACGATTTTCTGCGATTGGGCTATCAGCTGGCGCAACAGCTCCAGCTCACTGTCGTTAAGAAGATTGATGTTCATAATGGATGAAGGGTTGTTGGATGATGGGGGAACCTCCCCCAACCCCTCCCAAGGAGGGGAGTTCAGTAGCATGAATGGGGGATGGATGTTGGGTGACGGGTGTTGGTGGGTTGGTTGTAGGGTTTCGGCTTTCCATCATCACCCAACACCTAACACCAATCCACCAACACCTAACACCCACCACCCATCACCCAAGTCTCAGAACAGCTTTGCGGGATACACGCCCTCGTCGACAAGCTGCTTGATGCGCTCCACGGTGCCTTCACGGTCGGCGGCATAGGTCACGCCAAACCATTTCGAAGTGGTGTCGAGCACCTTCACGCTGGCGGTATTCTCCTGGATGAGCTTGTTCACCATGAGCGGAATGAAGAACTCAGCCTTGAGGTTCTCCATGTTCTTCGGGTCGGAGAGGAACTCCTTGAAATAGGCCATTGAGTGCTCGAAATAGTCGGGTGTGAAGCCCCACATGTTCATCGAAACGGGTGTGTTGTCGGCCACTACCACCCATTTGCCTTCCTCGTCCTTGTAGCGGATGGGCTGGTCGGCTGCTCCTGCATGGTTGCCTTCTTCGTCGCAACGTACAATCTCGGTGCGCTCCACGACGGTGGTGAGGTGCTCATTCTCGTCTTTCGAGCAGATGCCACGGGCCACGGTTCCGTTTTCGCTCAGCGTGTTGCCCACGCGGAATCCCACCATGGCATACTGGTTCTGTGCGCCTTCGGGGAGTTCGCTCAGGAACTTGCCTATCACCATGAAGGCGTCACGGTTGTAGAAGTCGTCGCAGTTGATGACGCAGAACGGCTCCTTGATGACGTCCTTGCCCATGAGCACGGCGTGGTTGGTTCCCCATGGCTTGACGCGACCTTCGGGCACACTGAATCCTTCGGGCAGTGCATCGAGGCCCTGGAAGCAGAGCTCGCAGGGAATCTTGTCTTCATATTTCGACAGGATCTGCGTGCGGAACTGCTCTTCGAAGTCCTTGCGGATGACCCATACCACCTTGCCGAAACCGGCCTGAATGGCGTCGTAGATACTGTAATCCATGATGGTCTCGCCGTTGGGGCCCAGACCGTCGAGCTGCTTTAATCCGCCGTAGCGGCTGCCCATGCCGGCAGCAAGCAAAAACAAAGTTGGTTTCATGCGATTGTTCTTTTTTCTATTGTTAATAATGATGTATATACCGCTTTTCGTCGTTCGACGCGGAAACAGCCGTCGCTCCGCGCCATTTTCATTCAACCTGCAAAGATAAGCTATTTCTGTGAAACGAACAAGCCCGAAAGTATAAAAACTGCAAAAAGCCAAAGATTATTAAGGAAAAGAGCAAAAAGAGCCCAAGACAAATGACATCATCGTGTCTTCAGCTTGAGAGGTTTTCTTTCTGTTTCTTTAGTTCACTCTCGTTTTCATACAAAGCGTTTAATTCGGCCGTTCTCGCATCCAGCTCTTTCACCTTAGTTCTTTTTCTGTCCTTTTCGCCTTTGACCTCTTGAACGATTAAGTATAGCAAAAGCCTAAAATCGTTTACTGCAACAACCGATGTTTGCAAAAATTCGTTCGCCGCAATAACCTTTTTCCTGCATAATTTGGTTATTTCACTAAACTTTCGTGTCTTTGCAACGATATTTATAGCAGTAAGGTAGGCTGTCGTTCCGCGAATACCTGCGTTTCTACAAGCATATAGAACTGCCCGTTTTTTCTTTGACACAGATTCTGACCGATGCCGATGCTGTATGCGAAGCGGTTTGCACCCGCTGTCACCCCCAGGCGTTATTCGAAGAGTATCTCCGTGTGGGCTATTATCCTTTTTTCGATGGCGACGAACAGGAGTATTATAGCCGCATAGAGAATGTGGTGAGTTTTATCATAGACCAAGAGATGACGCAGTTCTGCGGCGTGGAGGCATCCTATACCCGCAAACTCAAGGCCATGATGTTGTTTTTGGCTAACAACCTACCATACGACGTGAATATAGCTAAGCTTTCCTCTTATCTGGAACTCAACAAGAACACAGTCTTGAATTATCTCTCCAGCATGAAGAGGGCTGAACTGTTGCATCTGCTCTATGCTGACAACAAATCAGTGACGAAAATGCAGAAACCAGACAAGATATATGTCCATAATCCCAATATGCTCTTCGCCCTTGGGACAGAGCAGAACGTCGGCACCCTGAGGGAATGTTTCGTCGTGAACCAACTCTCAGTAGGTCATACCGTAGAATATGGCAAGACACACGGTGATTTCCTAATAGACGGCAGCATCACCATCGAGGTTGGCGGCAAGGATAAGACCTTCGACCAGATAGCCGACATTCCCGACTCATACATCCTTGCCGACTCCATGGAGTTCCCTGTAGGCAAGAAACTCCCTATATGGATTGTAGGATTGTTATATTGACATGATGCTTTATGAAATAGAACTTGCTGAAACAGAAAGTAGAACGGGCGTTGGCCGTCGGTTGAAGGAAGCACGTGACTTTGAGCAATTGAGCCACCTATTATTATTGTAAACGTGCAAGAGGTTATCACCTACAACCCTGAAACGCTTCTGGGGATACCTGAAAAACGAGGAAGTACAGACCAGGCTGTATACGCTCGATGTGTTGGCACGGTTTGTGGACCTTCCATTCATGGCAGACCGAAGACAGGGTAGTAAGTCTCTAAACACCCGCGAACGGCCCGATTATTACATTTAAGTTCTGCAAGTTCTGCCTGTCCCTTGGAGTTTGGGAGTTTGGGAGTTTAGGAGTTTGGACAATAGTGTATTTGCGGTGTCCACG
>OCTW011461632.1_pt1 | contig 29180 bp, 30 predicted proteins | sample 1539671 | NCBI WGS metagenome assembly OCTW01 (sample SAMN02144230, study PRJEB22623) | gut metagenome | biome: sheep rumen | host: Ovis aries | place: New Zealand | reverse complement strand
AGAATCCAGCTTGCGAGCGTCTTTCATAGCGCGAATATCTTGCGTTCCTTCTCCGATCGCCTCAAAAAGATGCGCCATGATCTTACTTTCCTCCCCAAGCGCACGCATCCATTCGGGAATGGAAAAGTCCACGGTTTTTACGGGGAATTCGTATAGAACGCTTTCCAAAACTTCCGCAAAGTCGTTTTCGTTCATTTTAAGAACGTTCTTGGCGACCACGCTGATCCCGTATCGTTCGGATAAAGCGTCGCGCAACTTTTCGGTATCCGCCGACGACGGGTCTTTTGCGTTTAAGATCATAACGAAGGGTTTTCCGATCGATTTCATTTCCTTGACCGCCCTTTCTTCCGCCTCCACGAACGCAGAACGGGGAATATCCGAAAGCGATCCGTCTTGCGTAACGAGAACGCCGATCGTGGAATGCTCGCGGATCACCTTTTCCGTCCCGATCTCCGCCGCCTTTTCAAAAGGGATCTCCTCTTCCTGCCACGGCGTTCTGACCATACGCGGTTTTCCGTCTTCTTTATCGCCTTCCGCGCCTTCGACCATAAAGCCCACGCAGTCCACGAGTCTGACTTTCGCCTGCATTCCGCCTTGAAGAGCGAGTTTAACGGCGTCAGAAGGAACGAATTTCGGCTGCGTCGTCATAACGATCTTTCCCGCTGCGGATTGGGGCATTTCGTCTGTGGCGCGCTTTTGTTCGTTCGGATCGGCGATATTGGGAAGAACGAGCGTCTCCATAAATCTTTTGATAAAAGTCGATTTTCCCGTTCTGACGGGGCCGACGACGCCGAGATAGATATCCCCTTTCGTCCTCGTTGCAATATCGTTATAAAGATCGAATTTATCCATACACGCCTCCAAATTGTTTATCCGTAATTTATACGCAGAGGCGCAAAGCGATATGCAAACGTTTGAAAAATTTTCTTTCTTATTATTACTCGGATAATAAAAACGGCTCGCTCTTGAAGCAAGCCGTCTTTTCGGACTGATCATCGAACGACCGAAGATCTTTACGATCGCATTGAAAACCCACGATCAAAGAAGGAGCGTTTTATCCTCGCCCATTCCGAGCATTCCGGTCAAGTCGTATTTCTTGCCGTCCTCGTCGCGAACGTAGCCTTCGAGTTCGCCGAAAGTAACGTAATAATCGATATTTACGACGAGCGCGTGCATGATCATCGGGTTGATTCCGTACACTTTGAATTTCAAATTGACCATATCATGCTCATCTTTTACGATCCATTCGGCGTAATTCTTGAAATCCTTGGTCTCGGGAACTCTCTTGAAGGTAACGGGGGGAAGCAAGCTGGATTTGCCTTCGAACCACAAAATGTTCTCGTTGTACTTATCTTGATCGATGGATTGATTGCGGGTCAGGTTGAAGGCAAGGAATTTCTTTTCTCCGTCGATCTCGCATTTGCCCATCGTCGTAACCCAATCGTAATGGGCGCGACGGGGATAATAGCCTCTGTGATCGTCCACAACGGCAACGGTTTCGCCGTCGGAGAGCATCTCCTCGCCGTTGATAACGAGCCTACCTTCCGCCTTAAAGAAATCTTTTTGGCTGTAAAGCGGGCGGGGGCGCTTTTTATCGAAGGGAATACTGACGACGCACGGATCGGAAAGCCTCGTCAATTCGAAACTGTATTCGATCGTTGCTTCGGAATAATTTTCTTTGATCGCTTCCACGGCGGTCATATCTTCCCTTCCCTCGGTAATCAAGCATTTGCCCTTGTGTTCGCCCGAGAGGGAGCATTTGCCGTCTTGGAAGTTGTTGACGTATTTAACGAAGCTGACGTCCGTTTTCCCTTCCGCGACCGATCCGTTTAAGAGGTTGGGCGCGATAACGGTCTCCTTCGAGGGGAGATTCGTATCCCAGCAATAAACTTTTTTCGTGCGTTTATCGTAAAAGATATTCATCGTTTTCCCGAAGATACCCATATCGCAAACGACAGCGAGAAGAACACCGTTCTTCAAATGCACTTCGGTCGCCTCCCAAAGGGTAAGTTTCAAACGGTTAAAGCAGTTGGGAAGCGCGGTCGGCCCTTTGAGTTTAACGAGATCCATTTCCTCAAACTCTTTGTCAAAAGTTCCGAATTCGCAAGTTCCGTCCGGTTTGACTATGCTTTTCGGCGTGGGAACCGCTCTGCGCTTTTCCGATATATATTTGCTGTATTCGCCCATAGTTTTCTCCTTTTGATTGGATTTTATTATATTATAGCACTTAATATGCCCGTTTTCAAGAGGCTATTTTTCAAAAAAAAGAGAAGGGATTTTTCAAATTCCTTCTCGATACGATCGCCGATCGATACGCCGCAACTTTGTTTGGAAACGAACGAGGATATTTTATCCTACGATCGTGGCGTTTATAAGGCGATAATACGTGCTGCCCTCGTCCTCGTACGTATCGAAAAAACCGTTCAAAACGAGGATCTCATCGCGCGCGGGATAGTCTTCCGGACATTTTAAGTCCCCTTGCAAAACGAATTCCAAGCCCACGCTGCAACAATTCGGCGTATCTTCCACAACGATAGACGCGTGATACTCTTCGAGAGAACTGACGAAGTAAGAAGCATAGCGACCGCGAACTTTGACCTCCGCGCCGATATAACGCTCCGGATTCCCGATCATATTGCTTAACTGCGCGTAAGCGAGAAGGGGATTCAGCGCGGTAAGATCCACGTACGTCTCTCTCTCCTTCTCTTCTCCGTCTTTGGCAGGTCCCGTTTGCGCGCGCCTAAAAACGCCCGTGCAAGAAGCAAAGCAAAACAAAAGAATCGTCAGAAGGATCGCCGCGACAAGTTTTTTCATCTCATTCGAGGATCTTTTTCGCTTTTTGATAGCCTGCGATCGAGATCGCGGGTAAGCAAGCGGAGAGCGCCGCCAAAACGCCGGGCAATATCGCCTGCGACTTAATGGAACAAGCGGGATTACCGCCGCAATAACCCGAAAGGATCTCCGCGTTCTCAATCGAAAGCGCCACCGCAAAGCACGCGACGAACAGACCGACTTCAACGGCGGAGATCGCGAGCGAGATCACCGACGCCCCTTTCTTATTCGTAATTCCCGCTACGAGTCGAACGATCAAATTCGCGAGAACGGCAAGGAAGGCAAAGATCGTTAAAACGGATAAAACGCGAACCTGCGACCCTGCGTAATAGTTAAAGGGAACCGCCATATCGCCGAGCGCCGCGCTCGCTTTGGAATAATTGCCTCCGAGCGCCGCGAACAAGCAGTTAAATCCGCTGATCCTGACTTCGTTCCCCGACATATCCGCGTTATAAACCGCCGCCCAATCCAGCAAAAACAAAAGCAAAGTCACCGCGGATAAAAACAGCGCGATCAAAGGAAATATCCGGATCCTTTTTATTTGCTTTTCGAACTCTTTTTGTTTTTGCGCCATCATTCTTTCTTGCGCGTAATTCTTTTTAGCCATTTACCATTCTCCTTTCGCCTAAAAGCGGTTCAGCATTTTCCGCACGTGCATTTTCCGACCGACGCCCCGCCGCATAAAAAAGACAGACCGACGCCGATCGCCGCGAGGATCAAAAGAGCGAGAAGAACGAGAGCGCAAACGAACGCCGCGTTTTTCTTCTTCTCTTTTCGAATCTCTTCTTCGCTTTTTTCTTCTTTTTCTTCGCCCTCGAATTCCTCTTCGATGGCGATATCCGACTCTTCTAAGGCAAGCGCTTCGCTATTTTCCGGTCGCATATTTTCCATACGCCCCCTCCTTTTATTTCGTTACGTAATACGACAGTCCCTCGTAAGAATCCAAAACGGTCAGTTCGCTGACTTCAAAGGATAAAAACACGACGGTCTCAACGGTATTATAATCGATTTCGCCCTCGTTGTAAGCGAATATTTTGATCTCGGTCTTTTTAGAAGAGGGGATCGTTCCTTTGAGATGGACCCAAGTTTTATCGGGCGTATCTTCGCTTTGATTCTTCGGCGCCGGGATCTCTCCTTCGTAAGACAAAAGAAAACCGATGATCGTATCCTTTCCGCAATTACAGCCGTATCCCGAAGAACATTTGCGAACGCCGCAGAAGTACTCGTTTCCTTCCGTGTCTTCGAGTAAATATGTAAAACAATCGTACTCGATCTCTTTTCCCGCGTATTGCTCGGGATTATATTGCATATTCGTCATAACGAGGAAGAAGGTTTCTTCCGTCAGTTTATAGCTCTTTTCGCTTGCGCATGAAGCAAAAAGCAGCGAAAGGGCGAGAAACGCCGCCAAGCAAACGATCCGTCTTGTTTTCATTTTCGTTTAGCCCCCATCGCCGCGCCGATGATCCAAAAAATCGCAAACGCGATCGCCTCCGCAACGACGATCGTAGGACCGACGGGCGTTCCGAACATGATGGACGCAAATAGTCCGAGAAGCGCGGTCGAAACGGAGAGCGCCGCCGAACAGATCGTAACGGACAAAAAGCTTTTGAACACACGCATCGCGGAGAGCGCGGGGAAAATGATCAAAGCGGAAATCAAAAGCGATCCCACGAGGTTCATCGCTAAAACGATGACCACGGCGATAACGACTGCGATGATCAAGTTATAAAGATTGGTGCGAATGCCCGTCGCTTTGGAAAAATTCTCGTCAAACGTAACGGCGAAGATCCGATTATAAAAGAGAACGAATACAACCACCGTAACGAGCGAAAGCCCCGCCGAGATCCATACTTCCTGCTCCGTCAGGGTCAAAACCGAGGTCGAGCCGAACAAAGTTCCGCAAACGTCCGCGGATACGTTCGACGACGTCGGAAACAAATTCATAAGCAAATAGCCGAACGCAAGCGCGAATACCGAGATCAAAGCGACGGACGCGTCACCTTTGATACGGGCGTTTTGACCCGTTCGGAGGAGCAATATCGCGGAAACGACCGTTACGGGCATTACGATAAACATCTCGTTCGTTAAGCCGACCACCGCCGCAACGGACATCGCGCCGAACGCCACGTGGGACAAACCGTCTCCGATAAAAGAAAACCGTTTCAATACGAGCGTTACGCCGAGAAGCGAAGAGCACAAAGCGATCAAAACGCCCACGATCAACGCATACCGAACGAAGGGGAATTGCATATATTGCCCGAGCTTTTGGAAGGCTTCGATCATACGCTTTCCTCCTTTCCCGTAAACGACTTTCCGAGATCGCTATCCAAGTATTCTTTTACGCTTCCGAAAAAGGTTTGCCGCCCGATATGCAGGATCTTATTCGCGTACTTGACCGCCGCCGACACGTCGTGCGAGATCATAATGATCGTGATCCCCTCATCGTTCAACTTTCGAATGAGTTCGTACAGCTCGATCGTAACGCGCGGATCCAAGCCCGTTACGGGTTCGTCCAAAAGAAGGATCTTTCTCGTAGCGCAGAGGGCGCGCGCGAGAAGTACGCGCTGCTGTTGCCCGCCCGAAAGCTCCCGATACGAGCGATTTTTCAGCGCGGTAAGCCCCATTTTTTCGAGGTTTTCCCTCGCCTTTTTTCGATCTTCCTTCGTATAAAACGGGCGGAACTTTTCGCCGGATAAGCACCCCGAGAGAACGACTTCCCAAACGGATGCCGGGAAATCGCGTTGAACGAGGGTTTGCTGCGGTAAATAACCCACGTCGAATCGACGCAAGCCTTCCCCTCTCTCGATCTCGCCTCCAAGGGGCTTCAAAAGCCCCAAAAGGGTTTTCATCAAGGTGGTTTTACCGGAGCCGTTCTCGCCTACGATCGCAAGATAATCCCCTTCGGAAACCGAAAATGATAAGTTTTTAACGACGGCGCCGTTCTCGTAGCCGAGCGTCAGATCGTTGCATCGAAGTTGCTCCATAGTTCTCCTTTTTTATGCGGCAAGCGCTTTTTTCAACACTTCGAGATTTTTCTCCATAACGGAAAGATAATTTCTTCCGGCAGCGTACTCTTTTCGATTCGCCGATTGAAGGGAATCCAAAACCAAAATGGTTTGATTTTTCGCGGCGGAATTGTTCTTAATGCTTTCCGCAATATCGCTTTTCGAATTTTCGAGTTTCAGTATTACTTTCAGCCCGAGTTCGTTTACTTTGTTCGACAAAAAAGCGATGGTTTCGAAACTCGCGTTTACTTCCGCCGAACAGCCTACGAACGCGGCGTAATAGCTAAGATCGTAATCGCGAACGAGATAACGGAACGGGAAGCGATCCCCGAATAGGATCGTGTCGCGCGGGGCGCTCCGCACCGCGGCGGCGTAAGCATCATCCAGCTCGCGCAAAGAGCGAATGTAGCTCTCCGCATTGGATTCGTACGCTTCTTTTCCGTCCGAGTCTATTTCCGCTAAAACGTCTGCGATCTTTCGAACGAAGAAGGCGGCGTTTTTTAAGGAAAGCCAAACGTGTTCGTCAAGCCCCCCCTCTTCCTCTTCTTCGCGTTCCATTCCTTCCGCGAATTCTTCCGTGACCGCCCGATCGCCGAGAAGTTCCAATAAATTCAGCGCGCGCATCTTTTTGTTTTTAACGCTGCGCAGAATGTCTTTCACCCAATCGTCCGACTCGCCGCCGACATACAAAAAAACGTCCGCCTCTGCGATCGCCGCAATATCGGCAACGCTCGGCTGATAGGAATGAAGATCCGCGCCGCTGTCTTCAAGAAGCGTAACGGAAACGGAATCGACTTTTTCCCCCACCACGTTCATGACCCAATCGTATTCGGGGAAAATCGTGCAAACCACTTTGACCTTCCCGTCGTCCGCCTTTTTGCAGGACGCGAAGATACAAGCGCAAGACAGCGCCGTTATAAGGGCAATTAAAACTAATGTAATTTTCTTTTTCATTATAAACCTCCTTCAAAAAACGTTTCGTTCCGATGCGAAAGGAGGTTCAATCCGACAATTTTACTTTCAGCGAAACGAGAGAATCAAAAGAGAAAATTTTATTTTCGTTTTCCTCCGTGTCAAACGAGGAAATACTTCCCCTGAAAAGGGCGATCAAAAGGATCGAAGCAAGCGCGAAAAGCGATCCGGCGACCTGAAGAAGATCGCAGGTCGGGCAGTTCTCCCCTTGGCATTCGTGATGCGCGCTCTCCGCGCCCACGTATGCGAAAGAAAAAAGCATCAAAATCGAAAGGATCAAAGCAAGCGGGCGAAGGTACTTTCTCATTTTCCGCCTCCCGCGCAATCTTTGCAAACGCCGTACAGCAGGCATTCGCCCCTACTTAAAGAAAATCCGTCTTTTTCTTTGAGCGCGCGCTCGAAAGGCGCGGCGGCTTCGGCGGACACGTGCTCCGTTTTACCGCAGCGAAGGCAGGAAATATGGATCTTTCCGGCGCACTTTCCGCTTGCGGCATAGCGATACGCCACCGCGCGATCCTTCCCCTTCTGCACGCGTACGATCTCCCCTTCCTTTTCCATAAGCGCAAGATTGCGATAGATCGCGCTTTTGCTGACGAAAGAAGAAAGCGCCTCTGCGATTTCAAGGGCGGTTACGGATTCGTCCGTCTTTCCGATAAAATAATCCAAAATCAGTTTTCTCTGCTCGGTTGCGTATGACATCGTTTCTCTCAATTTGCGACTGATTCGCAAATTCATTATAGCATCGAGCCTAAAACCCGTCAATAAAAGAAAAATGATTATTTGTTATTTTTTTCGAAACTTGTATAGGATTCGCTATATGGACGCTGCGATCTGTTGCCTTTTCCCCTTTCTCGATCGGAATTAACGTTGACTTTTTCAAACAAACGTGGCATACTGAAACTGCGAAAACATTTCGAATCTTTTTTCCCCAATGGGGCATAATTCGGTAATTATGCCTTAGCACTTATATCCCCATTGGGAATATTCGAATGTTTTCGCGAACTTGCGCGGGCATAGTTATATTTGCCGTCTCGCAAGAGGCGGCATCTTATTTTCGGGGGTATATATGATTGCTTGTTTTCTTATAGAAGAAACTATCATTCGCCATTACGGAAGGGACAAAAGAATTCTGCGAGAATTGATCAAAGATCTGATCGTTCAGGGCGTACGGAATTTTATTATCCCCGTTTACGGAACGTACACGCAATTAGCTGCGGAAGTCTTCAAAGAGCTATTGCAAGATTACAGACCTTTTGAAATTACAATGTTATACAACGACAATCGAACCGCTCTCCAATTGCGCGAAAAGTATAAAAACACGGGGATCGGTTTGGAAGGAAAAATAATCAACGAAGAAGAACGAGTTCCGTATGTTCGTTTTGCGATCGAAAGAAATCGAACCTTGATCGATAAAAGCGATATCGTTATATGCTATATCAATCGTTCGGCGAATAAAGAAATATGGCAAGACGTCAGTCAATATTGTACTTCGATAAAAAAACGGTTTTATAATTTACACGTTCCGTCCTCACCGCAGGAACCGCTCGTTGACTATGAAGATACGAGAAGCAAATTTCAAAAAGATTTCCCGTTTTTCGAATTTTAACGATGCGTTTTACTCTTTCTCCCCTACTTTGCCGCCTTTGATAAATTCGTTCAAAAGCGAAGTTTCGGGAATGGTCATATCCGGGATCAGCGCGACCTCTTTCAGCGCCTCGCGGATATTATCCGTCCAAGGATGCGGAAAAGCGTCCAATGCGTTTCCCAAGCAACGTTTGTAAACGAGCAGCTCGTAATCATACACGCTATCCACCGTATAACCCGCTTTATAAACGTAGGGATAGATATACACTTTTTCCGCTTTTAAAACTTCCTCCCATTGAAGAAGGGTATCTTGGAGTGAATAGCCGCGCGAATAATAATCGCGCAAAATGCGGCGCAAAAGGCGAAGCTCAACGGGAGCCACGTGCCTTCCGCTCGGAAGCGCGAACTCGCGCCGCGGAGAAATATAAACGCCCTCCACTCTTTCGCCGTCGATCGCATATTTCCCGAGAACGACGGGGTTTAAGGCGTGAATGCCCTCCACGATCGTAACGTCCTCTTCTTCCGCTTCGATCTCCCTTGTTTCGCCGCTTCGTTCGCCCCGAACGAAATCGAAAGACGGAACGACGACTTTTTTCCCTTCGAGAATGCTTTCGAGGGTAAAGGTCAACAATTGAACGTCCATTGCGGAAAGCGAATCGAAGTCGCGAACGCCGGAAGGCAGGATCTCGATCTTATCTCGGTCTATGAAAAAGTCGTCCGTGGAAATGCGATGAACCTTTACGCCGCGAAATTCCAATCGATCGGCAAGAAGGTTGGCAAAGGTCGTTTTCCCGCTGGCGGAAGGCCCCGCGATCATAATCATCCGAACGGATTTTTTATTGTATATTTTATCCGCGATCTTAATGACCTGCGAATCGAAATTAAACTCGCTGTTATAAATCAGCGAAGACAGTCTTTGCTTTGCAAATTGCTCCATTTTTGCCCAATCGATCATCGTTTTGCCCTCTTACTCATTGTAACACCTTTGTCAAGACGAGGCAAGAGCGGTCTTTTCAGTTTATGAAAAGAAACCGCGCTTCGTGACGAATAAAGGACTTTTCTTTTTTTTGAGCCCTCTACTCTTTTCCTCACGCCGTTGACAGCGGGCGGCGCTTCCTTTATAATGAAAAGCGCAAAAGATCCCGAAGCGCTTATCGATCGGGAAAGGAGCGATCAAGATGGATTCAGCCGACCTCAAATACTTGTTTTCGAAAATCGATCATACCCTTCTTTCCGAAACCGCCACGAAAGAAGACCTCGCCTCTCTGATCCGCGAAGCGGAGGAAGCGGGCGCCGCGAGCGTTTGCGTTCCGCCGAGCTTCGTAAAAGACGCGAGAGCGCAGGTCAAAACCGTTCGTGTGTGTACCGTGATCGGATTTCCGAACGGTTATTCCACGACGGAGAGCAAAGTTTTCGAAACGGAGGACGCCGTTCGAAACGGAGCGGACGAGATCGATATGGTCATAAACGTAAACCGAGTAAAAGACGGCGATTACGATTTTGTTCTCCGCGAGATCCGCGAGATCAAAAAGGCCGCCGCCGGGAGAACGTTGAAGGTCATCATAGAGACCTGCCTTCTGACGCAAAAGGAAAAGATCGAGCTTTGCCGCTGCGTAACAAAGGCTGGCGCGGACTATATCAAAACCAGCACCGGCTTTTCCAAAGCGGGCGCCACGTTAGACGACGTGGCTCTCTTCAAAAAATATATCGGAAAAAACGTTAAGATCAAAGCCGCGGGCGGTATTCGCACGGCGGAAGACGGCTTCGCTTTTCTTAACGCGGGGGCGGATCGGATCGGCGCAAGCGCCATCATCAAAAACTATTTGAAAAAATGAAACTCGTCGTTCAAAGGGTAAAAAACGCCCGTCTTTCGGTGGATAACAAACTCGTTAGCGAGATCGGAAAAGGTCTCGCGGTGTACGTCGGCGTGGCAGCGGGCGATACGTTCGCGTCCGCCGATTTTCTCGCGGAAAAACTCGTTAAACTTCGCATTTTCGAAGATGAAAACGGGAAAATGAACCTTTCGGTCAAAGACGTTTCGGGTGAGATCCTTTCCATTTCCCAGTTCACCCTGCTTGCGGACGTATCTCACGGCAATCGCCCCGGGTTTTCGGGCGCGGAACGACCGGAAAGAGCAAACGAAATATACGAATATTTTTCAAATAAAATCGCCTCTCTCGGCGTCCCCGTAAAAAAGGGCGTGTTCGGAGCGGATATGGAGATCCTGCAAACGAACGACGGTCCCGTTACAATCCTTTATTAAAAAAAAGCGGCTCGTCGCCGCTTTTTTTATTTATTTTGCTTCTTCAAAAGTTCTTGCGCTTCGTAATAAGGAACGGAAACGAGCTTTGTCTTTACGAGTCCTTTTTGAACGAGGTCGGCCGTTTCTTCGTATAAATATTCGCTGCGAACGTTCGAAGGCGGCGTCGCGCTTTTTTCGAGAGAATGAACGCGAACGAGTTCTTCCACGAGGCGAAGCGCGCGGGTCAACCCCTGCTCGCTTTTGATTCGGATCATCATCGGAGTTGCCTCGTAAGCTTTGATTTCGCCCATATATTGCTGGTGATAAACGGTTTGCTTATAATCGTCCACGTTCAGGGCGAAGAACAAACAAAGCGTCTTTCCGCGTATGCGCGACTTCAAGAGGGTATCCCTGCCCTTGTAAAAGGTTTCTCCGGGGAAACTGTCGCGGATCTTTACGCCCTTGCAGGAAAGCAGTTCCGTTTTGATCGCGGTATAGTATTCTTTCCTTTCGTGCGCCCCTTGCTTCAATTTCGCGGTAAATCCGCGAACGTATTTTTTCAACGTTACGTATCGTCCGGCAAGGTCCACGGGATCGTATGAATTCATATCGCCCTTTCCGTCCGAAAGAAGCTCCCCGTTCGGCGCTTCTTCCTCCGCAAGTTCGAATTCGACGTCTTCCTCCTCGTCGCTACCGTCGGCGTTTTCCTCTTCCGCAAGTTCGAAGGAAACGTCCTCGATCTCCTCTTCCTCGCTTTCCTTGCTTGTCTCTCCGTCGAGCAAATCGAAAACAACGTCCTCGATCTCTTCGTTTTCTTCGCTACCGGTCGCGTCGCTTTGGGCGTCTTCCTCATCCGCCAAATCGAAATCTACGTCTTCGATATCGTCTTCCTCGATCTCTTTATCCTGCCCGCGTTCGGATAGACCCCTCGGGAAGGAGGCAGCCTTCGCCTCGTATTCTTTGATCAACCCCTTTTCGATAAGAGCGTCCGTTTCCTCGTAAGGCAGAAGAGAAGCGTAATCGACCTTGGAGGCGTCCTTTTCCGTAAGGTTTCTTTCCGCCGCCGCCAAGGCGATGAGGTTTTTCGCTCTTTTAAGCCCCAGCGGAGATTTTACTCTGACCATCATCGGATAGTCCGCGTATGCCTTTTTATCCGACGCGTCCGTATGATGATATTTCGCGATCTCGAACAAGGTAGGATCGAGCGCCAAATACACGCGAAGGGTTTTTCCGCGTACTTTGGCTTTCGCGTACGTTTTTCTTCCCAAATAGAAACTTTCCGCCGCCCAAGAGAGGCGCGATTTTAAGCCGAGGGCAAGGCAATAATTTTTAAGATCGGAATAAAAGGCTTTCGCCTTTTCGTTTTGGATAATGCGAGAAAGAAAACTTCTGTCGTAGCGGGTAACGAAGAGCGGCGCCTTGACTTCTTCCGAAGCGGGCTTTTCCTCGTTTTCGTTTTCTTGGATCTCGTCTCTTTGAGGGAGATCTTCGGGAAGGGGTTCGGGAGTCTCTTCCTTTTTCGGCTTTCTCTTCTTGGGTTCTTTCTTGGGAGCGGATTCCCAAACGTCGTTCATCTCGATTTCCGCTTTTTCCTCTTCTTCCGCCGCGGCTGCGACCAATTTTTCCGCGTCCGACACTTTCATCGTCGATTCGGTCGCTTTGATGAGCTTTTTCTTGATAAGAGCTTCGTCCGATTCCGAGGGAAGTTGCTTAACGTAATCCACCTCTTTCGGAAATTCCAGCGAATAAACGAAATGCGTCGTAAAAGCGTCGGCGGAAAGCCTTCTGGCAACCTTATAATCGGCGGCGTTTCGAACGGGAACGAGCATCGGCGTGTTCTCGTAGGTTTTCAAGTGAGAAAGATCCTGATGCGGATATTCGGAGGGATCGTAGGACTCGGGAGAAAGCGCGAAACAAAGGCATAAAGCACCCCCGCGAACAACGAGTTTAACGAGGGTATCTTTCCCCGTAGTAAAACTTTCCGCGCCCCAAGAAGAGCGAGCCTTTACCCCTTCGAAAGAAAGACAATAGTTTTTGATTTTGGAATAGAATTCCTTTAATTTGGAATTTTGAATGATCAAAGAAGCAAAACTGCGATCGAGTTTAACGACGGTTACTTTCCCGTCTTTCGGTTTGCCCTTTATAAAAACGTTTTTTGATTTTTTTACGGTGTTTTTATCCATATCTCCCGCCTTATAAATGCTGATACGACTATTATAATCTATTTGATTATAATTTGCAACCGAGGCTTCCTGCCTTTTTGTGCGCTTATTTTACAGTGATCGACGCGCAAAAGAAGAAAAAGAAGCTCGGCGCGCGTTTTCTTCGAGCCGAGTCCGCACGTCTTCTCCGAATCCGAACGAAGAAGAAAGGCGTGACCATTCTCGGGAAACGTCGGTATCCGAAACCACCATATTATCCGAACACAGGGCGCACGGGATCCCTTGTTCGAGAAAGCGGCGAACGGGGTGTTCCGAAAGGTTTCTGACAGCGCCCGTTTGCAAATTACTCGTTAAGCAAACTTCGATCGTTACCCCGTCTCGTTTTACACGCGCCTGCAAGGCTTCGTCCTCCGCAAGTCGAACGCCGTGACCGATCCTTTTGGCTCCGAAATCGAGCGCCGCGCGAACGCTGTCCGATCCGGCGGCTTCGCCCGCGTGGATGGTTATATTCAAAGAAAAGCGGCGCGCGAGATCAAAGATCTCTTTGTAGCTCTCCGTCGGATACAGAGCTTCCGCCCCCGCGAGGTCCACCCCGACTACTCCCTTGCTCTTAAACTCCGCGGCGAGTTCCACCGTTCTTTCGTTTAGCTTTCTCTCTTGCCCTCTCATACAGCAAAAGATCAAGCCCATCGGAAGAGAAGAGCGTCGCATTCCCTCTACCGCGCTTTCGGCGATCTTCTCGATCGAAGCGCCCTTTTTTGTATGCAACAAAGGCGCAAAGCGGATCTCGGCATATTCGTATCCCATATCGCGCAATCGGTTTGCCAAAAGCGTTACGGCGAGGGAAACGGCTTCTCCGCTTTGCATAACGGAAACGGGAAGAACAAAGCGGTCGAGATATTCGTTCAAAGAGCGAGCGCCCTTCGCGGAAAGAAGAGAAAAAAGCGCTTCGTCCTCTTCCGTCGGCAAGGGAAAAGAGGAGAGGCGCGCAAGTTTTTTCAGATCGCTCGGCAAAAGCGAACCGTCTAAATGAAGATGCAGGTCGATCATAGATCGGCGCGGGATAAAAGCTCTCCCGAAAGAGAATACAGGCAAATTTCCTTTTCGCTCAGGATCAAATAGCTTTTTTCCGTTCCCCCTTTCGGAAGGCTGAGAGAACCGGGGTTCGCGATCACGCCTCGCTCGGTTTTTTCGATAAAACCGGTATGGAAGTGCCCGTACAAAAGAGCGTCGTAATCGCCTTTGGGGGGATTTTCTTTATTAAAGCGGTCGCCGTGCGTTAAAAAAACGGTTTTGTTATCGAGAAGCAAAACGGCGCTTTCCGCGAGGTAAAAATCCGAAACCGTTTGATCCACGTTGCTGTCGCAATTCCCGCGAACGGCGATGATCCGACTTTTTTTTTCGTTCAAAAAAGCGGATAGTTCCAAGGGAGAATATCCCTCGGGCAAAGGATTGCGCGCGCCGTGATAATAAAGGTCGCCGAGAAGCGCGATCTTATCCGCTCCCGCTTCCTTCGCTTTTTCAAAAAAGATGCGTGCGTTCGTTAGCGATCCGTGTATATCCGAAGCGACTGCGATTTTCATTTTTCCTCTCCTTTGAAATGCTTTACGAGGGCGTCGAGCGCGAGGCAATAGCCTTCGAGCCCTTTTCCGATCACGCGTTCGAACGCATAATAAGATACGAAACTGATCTTGCGAAACTCTTCGCGGCTGTCCACGTCCGTGATATGGACCTCCACCGTCGGAATACCGACCGCCTTCAAGGCGTCCAAAATCGCGACGGAAGTATGCGTGTAGGCGCCGGGATTGATTACGATGCCGTCTGCCTTTCGATAGGCGCGCTGAATAAATTCGCAGATTTCCCCTTCCGAATTGGATTGCAAGGTTTTTACCCTTACGCCGATCTCTTTCGCGTGCGTTTTGATCTTGCGAACGAGCGCTTTATAGTCTTCTTTTCCGTAAAGATCGGGTTCGCGAACGCCGAGCATATTCAAATTAACGCCGTTTATGACCCATATCGTTTTCATATTTCCCTCGCTTTTCTTTCGATCTCAAATACTGCGTCCGCGATCGAGCCGTCATTTGAAACGGTAAAATCCGCCGCCTTTTCGTATAAAGGCGCGCGCTCCTTATACAAGCGCTCGATATTGCCCCCTTGGGAGAGCGGTCTTCCCTCGTCCGAGAGAGAGGCAAGATCGCGTTTCAAATAAACGATAACGCCGTTCTCTTTCAAGTTCAGGCAATTCCTCGCTCTTTTGATCGCGCCGCCGCCCGTCGCGATCACGATACCGTGTTTTTTAGACAATTCGGCGATCGCTTCTTCTTCATACAGGCGAAACGCCTCTTCCCCTTCCCTTGCAAAAATCTCGGGGATCGAAGCGCCTCGCATTTTTTCGATCTCTTTGTCCGTATCCGCAAAGGGTCGCGAAAGGGAAGTCGCGAGAGCTAAGCCGACCGAAGACTTTCCGCAAGAAGGCATTCCCACGAGAACGATGTTTCTCTCCTCCGCAAGAATTTCCCGAACGATCTCGTCCACCCTTTCCTTACTCGGCAATTTACCCGTAAATTTTTCCGCGGTATAAGCCGCCTGCCCGACCAGCATATCGAGCCCCGTCGCAACGCGCAGTCCTCTTTCTTCCGCCATCAGAACAAGACGAGTCTTAAACGGATTGTATATGACTTCCTGAACGCCGATCAAACGCGGAAATAAAGAAAGGTCGATCAAGCAATCCTCGTTTGCGGGAAAGGTCCCGACAGGAGTCGTGTTGATGATAAAATCGGCGTCGTAGTGACGGGAAATATTGTCGTAACGATCTTCGCCGCTGCGACTGATCTTAATTATCTTTGCGGCGCCTCTCTCTTCGGCGAGATAATGCGCCGTGTTCGAAGTGTTTCCCGAGCCGAGGATCAAAACCTTTTTCCCGAAAAGCGAAACGCCCGCCTTATCCAACGCGTATTCCATTCCGCGAATATCCATATTGTAGCCGCAGAGTTTGCCGCCCTCGTCTATAACGAGATTCACGACGCCGAGCGCTTTCGCTTCGGGCGATATTTCGGATAAAAACTCGATCACCGCGCTTTTATAGGGGATCGTTACGTTGTAACCTTTATAACGGCGACTCCGAACGAAAGACGCCAGTTCCCCTTCCGGAACTTCCACAAGGTCGTACGGATAGCCGAGTTTTTCGTGAACGACTTTCGAATAGCTGTAATTCAGTCTTTTTCCGATCAAACAATAATCCGCCATATTACACCCCGAAATACTCGTTTGCCTCGGAAAGCGCGATTTCTTTTAAGCGGCAATCTCCGATCCCGAGGATCGTAACGAGGGTCAATCTTTCGCCCGCCCTCTTTTTATCCGCCGAGAAATGTGGAATAAGATCGCAAAGCGGCATCAAATCAACGGAAAGATCGGACTTTTCCAAAAGCGAAACGATCTCGGAATGATCTTTTTCCGAAAGCTCTCCTCTTTTTTTCGCCGTATCCGCCATAAGTTTTATGCCGTACGCCACGGCGAGACCGTGCGGAACGGAATAATTCGATTCCTTTTCCACCGCGTGCGCGATGGTATGCCCGAGGTTCAAAAACTTGCGCGCGCCGCTCTCCTTCTCGTCTTCCTCCACGATCCTGCGTTTCGCGTCGATCGAAAGAGAAATAAATTCGTCGAGATTCTCCGATGTGATCCCTTGCTTCAAAATATCAAAGATCCTACCCCCCTCGAGAACGGCGTATTTTACGCCTTCGCCAAGCCCGTTTCGAATCTCATCGTACGGGAGAGTCTTGAAAAAATCGGTATCGCAAACAACGAGATCGGGCTGATAAAAGGCTCCGACGAGATTTTTGCCCTGCGGCAGATCCACCGCGGTTTTCCCGCCGACCGAAGAATCGATCGCGGCAAGGAGCGTCGTAGGAACGTTTACAAAGCGAACGCCTCTCATATACGTTGCCGCCGCAAAGCCCGCCATATCTCCCGTTACACCGCCTCCGAGGGCGAGAACGGTATCCGTCCGCGTAAATTCTTCTTCCGCGAGAAAGGAAAGAATTTTTGCATATACGGAAAGATTTTTGGATTCCTCGCCCGCTTCGAAAACGAAGGAATAAGGCTCGAAACCGGCGTAAGCCAAATAATCGCACATTTCTTCCGAATAGAGAGGCGCAACGTTCGAATCGGAGATCACGGCGACTTTCCCTTTGAACCCGCGCTCTTTCAGTTCGTCCGCCACGCCTAGCCGCGCGCCTTTTTCGATCCAAACGTCGTAACTTTTCGATGCGTTTACTCTGATTTTCATAGTTTTTCTCCGTCCAATCGGCGCCGAAATGACTGCCCGACTTCGTAAATATAGGAAAACACGGTCGGGATATGCTCTTCGGGAACGTTTCCGAAATGCACTTCGAAATTGATATTTCCCGCATATCCGATCTCTTTTAATGCATCCACCGTTTCGAGGAAGGGAACTTTTCCGAAGTAGGGAACGAGATGATCGTCGCGATCGCCCGTGTTGTCGTGTAAATGTACCGCGCGAAGCCTCTTCCCGAGAAGACGGCAAGCGGATGGGCAATCTTCCCCCGTGATCAAAGCGTGTCCCGAATCGAAACAAACGCCGAAATTCTTTCCGAGCGCGTCTGCGGCGCGGCAAAGTTCCTCCGCCGAAGAATAAATCGTCGGGTACAGCTTTTTGAATTCACCCTGCGTTTTCTTGATAAACATATTTTCGAGAAGCGCGGTCACTCCGTTCTCTTCAAGCGCGCGATTCAACTTTTCAAACAATTCAAGATTCAGTAAAAAGCATTCTTCGCGGCGATAATCGCGCACGCAGTTTTCGAATTTGATCGGGTGTAAAACGATCTTGTCCGCGCCGAGCGCCGCCGTATAGCGGATCGCTTTTTCATAAATCGAAAGAATGGAAGAAAAGGTGCTTCCGTCATCCTCTCTGTAACCGAAGGGAGCGTGCGTTTGCCCGATAGAAAGCCCTCTTTCCTTCGCTTTTTTTCCGAGAGAAAAGAAAAAATCTTCGTCTCCGGGCGCGATCTCGCCTCTTTTCTTCTCGACATACAAGGGAAAATCCATCGCCTCGAAGCCCGCTTGGGAAACGAGGTCAAAACTGCGCTCGTAACCGAGCCTTTCGATATATCCGTAACCGCTTACGCTGATCTTTCTCATAGTTTTATTATAAAGACTTCGCGCGCGAATAGTCAACCACTTGAAAACGGGCAACTCGATCCTACTCTTCTCTTTTAAGAAACCGGCTCCGCCTTGGGCGATCTTCCCTTACGGTCGGAAAGACGGCGGGATCGCTCCCTCGAAACGAAGCGGGGCGGAGAAATCGCCGCTTACTCTTTCCTTCCTTGACGGGCTTCTTTTCATTCGCCGTTCCGCGCTTGCCGAGAAACCGCACCCGTCTTTCTATAATTCGCGATACGCTCGACTCCGCATTCTTTTCGAATGCTCCGCTCGGTATGACAATCTATACTGTCACTATACTGTCATCCCGACCGAAGCGGAGGGATCGCCTTGTTATAGCTGCCTACAACGCACTGCCTTTCTATTCTGTCATTTCGTACCGAAGGTCCGCGTAGAGGCGAAGCCTCATAGCGCTGTATCCGAGGAATCGCCGATTACTCCCTGCTTCCCTGACGGGCTTAATTTATTATTTGTCATTTCGTACCGTAGGTCCGCGTAGAGGCGTAGCCTCATAGCGCTGCACCCGACTGCTCAGGATAGCGAGTTTATTTGTCATTTCGAGCTTGTCGAGAAATCGCCGCGTATTATTATTCTACATTCGACCGACCCGCAATCGTTTTAATAATTCGCGATACGCTCGACTTCGCACTCTTTCGAACGCTCCGCTCGGTATGACAATCTAATATGACATTTCGTACCGAAGGTCCGCGTAAAGGCGAAGCCTCATAGCGCCCATCGCGGAGGGATCGCCTATTATTCCCTGCTTCCCTGACAAGCTTTATTTATTATTTGTCATTTCGTACCATAGGTCCGCGTAGAGGCAAAGCCTCATAGCGCAGCACCCGACTGCTCAGGATAGCGGGTTTATTTGTCATTTCGAGCTTGCCGAGAAATCGCCGCTTATTCTTTCCTTCCTTTGACGGGCTTTGTTTATTATTTGTCATTTCGTACCGTAGGTCCGCGTAGAGGCGAAGCCTCATAGCGCCCGAAGCGGAGGAATCGCCGCGTATTTTTTCATACTTGTCTGACCCGCTGTTTTTTATAATTCGCGATACACTCGACTTCGCATTCTTTTTGAACGCTCCGCTCGGTATGACATTTTTTATTGTCATTTTGAGCTTGTCGAAAAATCGCCGCTTACTCCCCGCTTCCCTGACGGGCTTTAATTATTATTTGTCATTTCGTACCGTAGGTCCGCGTAGAAGCGAAGCCTCATAGCGCCCATCGCGGAGGGATCGCCTATTACTCCCTGCTTCCCTTGACTGGCTTTGTTTATTATTTGTCATTTCGTACCGAAGGTCCGCGTAGAGGCGAAGCCTCATAGCGCGCTTGCCGAGAAATCGCCTATTACTCTCTGCTTCCCTGACGGGCTTCATTCATTGTATCGCCCGAAGTACGTTCCATTCGATTAAAACTTTCGGAATTTTTTTGAAAACCGCGTATAAGAGAAAAAGGAGCGTCCATAATTACCGTGACGGAGGTAAAAAATGGAAAAAACGAACAAACCCAAAAACGCAAAGTTTGCGTCCTTTATCAAGAAGAACCTATACTTAATTCTGATGATCGTGTGCGTCATTGCGATCGCCACGATGGTCGGCGTAACCTACGCGACCAAGCATAAGAGCTTGGACGGCGCGGTGGACGCAGTAGCGAAGGAAAAGGAAGACGAGCCGAAGGAACCCGCCGAAGAAACGGGAAGCGCGGAAGTCGTGTTTGCCGATCCTCTCGAGGGAGAGGTGGTCGGTGTGTTTAAAAACGACACCCTCGTTTACAACGCGACCTTAAACCAGTGGAGCACGCACGAAGCGTTAGACGTGGCGGCGGAAGTCGGAACGGAAGTAAAATGCGTGTACGACGGAACGGTGCAAAGCGTTACGACGAGCGTTCTTCGCGGAACGGAAGTCGTCATTGCCCACGAAAACGGAATGAAAACGGTTTACAGCTTGCTCTCTTCGGACGTTAAAGTAAGCGTCGGGCAAAAAGTAAAGAAAGGTGACGCGATCGGAACGATCGCGGAAAGCGGAACTTTCGAAAAACACAAAGGTCCCCACCTGCACCTTGAATTATACGACGCGTCCGGCAACAAAGCCGATCCTGCGGAATTTATGGAAAGCTCGGATAAATAGGCATAAACAAAAAAAATCCATCGGTCACCCGATGGATTTTTTCTTTGATTTTCTTTTAATGAACGATCAAGGAATGACCTGTCATTTCGGCGGGTTTTTCGATACCCATCGCGTCGAGAAGGGTCGGCGCAATATCCGCGAGAATGCCGCCTTCCGCGAGTTTTGCTCCTTTGAATCTGTCGTCCGCCAAAATAAAGGGAACGGGGTTCAAAGAGTGCGCCGTCATCGGAGAGCCGTCCGCCGCGATCATTTCGTCCGCGTTTCCGTGATCCGCCGTAACGATCGCCATTCCGCCGTGCGCCAAGATCGCCGTAACGAGGCGGCGAACGCATTCGTCCACCGTTTTGACCGCCTTTTCCGCCGCTTCCATAATGCCGGTATGCCCGACCATATCGCAGTTCGCGTAGTTCAGCACCATAACGTCATAGATCTCCGCGTCGATCAGCTCGATCGCTTTATCGGTGATCTCCACCGCGCTCATTTCGGGTTTCATATCAAACGTCGCAACTTGCGGCGAAGGGATCAAAACGCGATCTTCGCCTTTATAAGGCGTTTCGTTTCCGCCGTTAAAGAAGAAAGTAACGTGCGCGTATTTTTGCGTTTCCGCGATCCTGAGCTGTTTGAGTCCGAGAGAAGAAACGTACTCGCCGAAGGTATTTTCCAAACTCGTAGGTTTGAATGCCACTTCGAGTTTCCCTTCAAAATCCGCTTTATAGCTCGTCATGGAAACGTACTTCGGAGCAAGGAAACCGCTCTTTCTTTCAAACGCGGAAAAATCTTCGTAGATGAAAGCTTGCGTGATCTCGCGCGCGCGGTCGGGGCGGAAATTGTAAAAGATAATGCTATCGCCCTTTTGCACTTTGCCGATCGCCTCTCCGTCTTCGCCCGTTATAACGGTCGGGAGAACGAATTCGTCCGTGACGCCGTTCTGATAGCTATGCTCCATCGCCTGAACGGGGCATTTTTCTTTTATACCCTCGCCCACGGTCATCATATCGTACGCCTTTTGCACGCGATCCCACGCGTTATCGCGATCCATCGCGTAAAAACGACCCGTGATCGAAGCGACTTTCGCCGAGCTTTGGATCTCTTCGATGTAATCGCAGATCTCCTTCATAAAGCCGACGCCCGACGTAGGAGATACGTCGCGCCCGTCCATAAAGCAATGAACGAATACCTTTTCAAGACCCTTCTCTTTCGCCGCTTTCAAAAGCCCTTTCAAGTGGTCGATATGACTATGCACGCCGCCCGAGGACAAAAGTCCCATAAGGTGCAACGCTTTTCCGTTACTTTTCGCCGCGTCCATCGCGGAAACGATGGCTTCGTTTTGATTGATCGAACCGTCTTTTACGGCAAGCCCGATCCTCGTCAGTTCCTGATACACGACCCTGCCGGCGCCGATATTCGTATGGCCGACTTCACTGTTTCCCATCTGCCCGTCCGGAAGTCCGACGGAAAGTCCGCTCGCGCCGATGGTTACGGACGGGTACTCCTTCATCAAATAGTCGATATACGGAGTTCCCGCCGCCTTGATCGCGTTTCCTTTGACTTCGGGATTGATCCCGAAGCCGTCCATAATGACGATCGCGTGTAATTTAGCCATATCAGTAATTTACGACGAGGCTGAAATCCGCCGCTTTGAGGCTCGCGCCGCCGATCAATCCGCCGTCGATCTCGGGCATCGACATAAGCTCCTTAACGTTCTTCGGGTTCATGCTGCCGCCGTATTGGATGCGAACCTTTTCTTCGGCGCACGCGGGGCAGTACAATTTTGCGATGGTGTCGCGAATGATCTTGATCGTGTCGTTCGCGACTTCCGCGGTCGCGGTTTTGCCCGTACCGATCGCCCACACGGGTTCGTAAGCCACAACGATATTACCAAGCTCTTCTTTGGCGATATCTTTGAGGGCTTCGGTGGTTTGACGGACGAGAACTTCTTCCACCTTTCCGCCTTCCCTTTCTTCGAGGGTCTCGCCCACGCAGATGATGGGTTTGAGACCTTTCGCAAGCGCCGCTTTTACGCGCGCGTTGACCGTTTGATCGGTCTCGCCGAAGTACTGTCTGCGCTCACTGTGGCCGATGATGACGTACGTTACGCCGAGTTCAACCAGCATATTCGCCGAGATCTCGCCGGTAAAAGCGCCTTTCTCCGCCCAGTGGACGTTCTCCGCGCCGACTTTGATGTTCGTTCCTTTCGTCATTTCAACCGCGGTCGCGAGATCGGTGTACGGCGTGCAAATAACGACTTCCGCCTTCGCGTCTTTAACGAGGGGGATGAGGTCGGTAATGAGCGCCTTGGTATCGGCGATCGTGTTATTCATTTTCCAGTTTCCTGCGATAATGGGAGTTCTCATTTTTCTTTTCTCCTTATATTTTTTCGATTATTTATTGTTCAAGCAAGCGATACCCGGGAGGACCTTTCCTTCAAACAGCTCGAGGGAAGCGCCGCCGCCCGTTGAAATATGGGTCATCTTATCCGCAAATCCGAGCTGGTTGACCGCCGCCGCGCTGTCGCCGCCGCCGATGATCGTAACCGCGTCTTTCGCGTCAGCAAGCGCTTTCGCAACGCTCATCGTGCCTTCCGCAAGGATCGGGTTCTCAAACACGCCCATCGGGCCGTTCCAAATAATGGATTTCGCGCCCGCGACCGCTTCCGCATACAATTTGCGGGTCTTCGGTCCGATATCCATTCCCATTCTGTCTGCGGGGATCTTATCTCTATCAAAGACTTTGGTCTCGATCTTCGCGTCGATGGGGTCGGGGAATTCCGCCGTCGTAACGACGTCCACGGGAAGAAGGAATTTCTTGCCGAGCTTCTCCGCTTTCGCCATCATCTCGCGGCAGTAATCGAGTTTGGTTTCGTCCAAAAGGGAAGTTCCGACCTCGTAGCCCATCGCTTTTAAGAAGGTATAGCTCATGCCGCCGCCGATGATGAGGGTGTCGCATTTATTCAAAAGGTTGTCGATCACGTTCAGCTTATCCGCGACTTTCGCGCCGCCGAGGATCGCGACGAAGGGGCGAGCCGGATTCTCGAGCGTATCCGCCATAACGGAAAGTTCTTTCTCGATCAAGAATCCGCAAACCGCGGTTTTAACGAAGCCGTATTCCACGATCGCCGCCGTCGTGGCGTGAGAACGGTGGGCGGTTCCGAACGCGTCGTTTACGTACACGTCGCAATAAGACGCGAGCTTTTTGCAGAGCGCTTCGTCTCTCTTTTCTTCGCCCTTATCAAAACGGGTGTTTTCGAGAAGAACGACGTCGCCGTCTTTCATTTCGGAAACGAGTTTATCGGAACAAGGACCCACGAAATCATCGCTCATCTTAACTTCCTTGCCGAGTTTCGCGGAAAGCACCTTGGCAACGGGTTTCAAGGAAAATTTTTCCCTATCTTTCGCCGCTTTTTCCATCATCTCCTTTTCGGCAGCCGGTCTTTCTTCTTCGGGCATCGCTTCGAGCTTCGCCTTCTCCTTTTTATTGAGTCCCCATCCGGGAGTCAGAACGTTATGCGGTTTGCCCATATGAGAGCAAAGGATCACTTTCGCGCCTTGGTTTACGAGATAGGTGATCGTGGGCAATGCGCCGTTGATACGGTTCTCGTCGGTAATGACGCCGTCTTTCATCGGGACGTTGAAATCCACTCTGACAAGGCATCTTTTCCCTTTTACGTCTATGTCTTTTACGGTAAGTTTATCCATAATAAAGCACCTCGCTTTTATTTTTCTTTATTATAAACCCTCGCGCGCGCGCTTGTAAAACGAAAATGGGGCATTCTTTTATAAAAAGGATCCCTACAACGTCGTATTTAAGAAACAAATCGGAAATATCGATCTAAAAATAGCGTTCCACGAGGCTCGTCAGTTCTGCAAACGAAGAAGCTCGATGAACGTTTTCCCTGATTTCTTTCGCAACGCCCGCCTTCCCCGAAGCGTAAGCGCAAACGTGCGATTTCATTAAATTGACGCACACTCTTTCGGGATATTCTCTTTTCAAAAATTCGAGTTGCGTATAAATATTTTCTTTATCCGAACGTTCCACCTTTATTCCCGCGATCTCGGCGAACAATTCATAATTTCCGAGAGCGCCTCTGCCGATCATAACCCCGTCCGCTTGCGTTTGTTCCATCATCTCGCGGTAATCTTTAAGAGAGCGAACGTCTCCGTTTGCGAAGAAAGCAATCGAGACGCAGTCGCGAACGCGACGGATCGCATTCTTATCCGAAACGCCGGAGTACATTTCTTCCCGATAGCGGCCGTGGACCGTAACGGCGGCAGCCCCCGCCCTTTCCGCCTCTTTTGCGACCTTATCCGCCGTAAAACAGCCTTTTTCGAATCCGAGGCGCATTTTAACCGTAACGGGTCGATCTGACCCTTCCGCCGCGGCGGATACCAGTTCTCCCGCCAAAACGGGATCTTTCAAAAGCGCGCTCCCCTCTCCGTTTTTAACGATTTTGGGAGCCGGACACCCCATATTGATATCCACGATATCCACCCAATCGGGAAGAAGTTTCACCGCGCGATGAATGACTTCGGGAGAGGAGGCGAAAAGCTGCGCCGCAAAAGGCGATTCGATCTCGGTTTTTTCAAGCAGTTTTTTGGTTTCGGCGTTCTCGTATAACAAACCTTTCGCGCTGACCATTTCGGAAGTCGTCAGCCCCGCTCCGTAAAGCCGCGCGAGATAGCGCGCGCCGAGGTCGGAATAGCCTGCCATCGGAGCGAAGATCGCGTTAGAGGAAAGAGGGATCTTTCCGATCGAGATCATTCCGTTTTTCACTCTTTTTCGCTCTTTTTTACGAGTTCGTAGATCGCGTCCAACTCGGAAAGAGTCAGCTCCGCCATTTCCCGTCCTTCCTTCCGGGCCTCAGCCTCGACTTTTTCGAAACGGGAAATAAATTTATCGGTGGAGCGAGTCAGCGCCATTTCCGCGCTTATGCCGCTTTTCCGAAGCACGTTTACGGCGGCGAACAAAAGATCGCCCCCTTCCATCTCTTTTTCTTCGGGCGAAGCCGACAAAAATTCTCTCAATTCTTCGGTCACTTTCAAAGAAGCTTCTTCCGCGGAAGGAAAATCGAAGCCCGCCTTTCCCGCATATTTTTGGACCTTTTCCGCCCGCATCGCGGCGGAAAGCGCCTTCGCAACGTGCGCCATTCTGTCCGACGTCGTTCTTTGTTTTTTCTCCTGCATTTTCGCCCTTTCCCACGCGGCGAGCGCCTCTTCTTGATTGGAAGCCTTGACCTCGCCGAACACGTGCGGATGGCGATGGATCAGTTTTAAGCATAATTCGGACAAAACGTCGGACGGATCGTACTCTCCGTTATCTTCCGCGATCACCGCGTGAAACGCGCCCTGTAAAAGAACGTCTCCCGTCTCTTCTCTCATATTCGGAACGTCCTTATTGTTGATGGCTTCCACGAGTTCCATCGCTTCTTCCACTGCGTTTTCACGAATGCTTTCGTGCGTTTGGGCTTTATCCCATTCGCACCCGTCTTCGTCGCGCAAGCGATGAATGATATAAATCAAATCGGAAAAAGAAAAGCGAGTTTGCTTTAAAAAATCGCGCGAAGGAAGGGTCAGCGAAAAATCTCCGTCGCTAAAAGGCTCGACAAGAGAGAGCAAGCTTCTTTTTTCTTCGCCGCCGAGGGAAAGAACACATTCGCCTTCTCCCGCCGTATGTAACAGTTTGTCCCGAACGAGGGAAAACTTCTCCCTCGTTACGCCCGAAACGGTAAATTCCGCTCCGAAGGGGATCGAAAACGCTCTGTTTTTCAGGAAAGAATCCGCTTCCGTAATATAACGATCCATTCAAACGCCTCCTATTCTTTCTCCGCCCGTTTCAGCCCCATTTGCCTTAGCTCGCTCGCGGAAAAAACCTTAAAAGCGAACACGGCGGTCAGATACGCGACCGAGCCCACCGCCGCAGATACGAGGATCGAGATCCAAGCGCTTTCGAATAAAAGCACGGGGGCGAGGATCGCCGATACCATTATAGCACCCGAAGCGGTCAGCGAGGCAAGAGTTTTGAAAGCGTTTTCCGCTCTCCCCGTGTAGGCGACCCATTTTAACACGTTCAAAAGAGTGGCGAGCGCATACGAGATCAAAGTTGCGAGAGCGATCCCGATCGCGCCGATTTTCGGAACGAGGATCAATAGAAGGATCACGCGCACCAGCATAGCGATCGCGAGGCTTTCGGTCGCGACTTCCGCCCTGTCCACCGCTTGCAAAAGAGAACCGTATATTTGCGTAAGGGAAAGAAACAAGACCGTTCCGCCCCCGATCGCCAAAAGAGAAGACGCAAGGCGCATTTCTTCCACCGAAAAAACGGGATATAAAAGGCGGACCGCTTGGCGCGAAAGCAAAATAAGAGCGAGAGAAAAAGGCAGGCTTACGGCAAGCGTCAGTTTAACGGTCAGCGCGCTTTTTTCCTTTAAGGAAGTAAGATCCCTCGTTGCTTTTGCGCGAGATAAGAGCGGAATGATCGCGATCGCAAGCGAAATAACGAGAACGACCGGGAAATTGACGATCGAACTGATCGCGCCCGAATAGATCCCGTATTGAGAAAGCGCGCTTCTCCCGGAAAGACCGAAACGAGAGAGTAAACGAATCAAAATCAAACTATCCACAAACACGGAAAAGGGAAGTATCAGCCCGTTTAATCGAAGCGGAACGCCTTCTTTCCAAATTTGCCGCAACGAGACGCTTTCGATCCTCCCCTTTTCTCTGCGGCGGAAATAAGTCAAAACGAGAGCGAAGGTCGCCGCCGCTTCCGAAAGCGTTACGCCGCCGAGCGCCGCGGCGGCAGCCGCCGAAACGCCGCGAGAGCGAAACAGAACGGCAAGCGCGATCCCCGCGCCGAGTTTTACGACCTGCTCGATTACGATAGAAGCCGCCGTCGGCGTCAGATTCAAATTTCCGCCGAACCATCCTTTCAACGAAGTAAGGATCGAAACGAGAACGACGGCGGGCGCGATCACTCGATATCCGAGTCCGCCTCCACCCGCTCCTTGCAATCGAGCGATGCTCTCGCCGAACAAAAAGAGCAATGACGCGATCAAAAGAGAAGAAACGAAGCTCTCCGCAGCCGCTTTGGAAAAGTAGCCGCGCGCTTTATCCTTTTCACCGATCGCAACGAGCGCGGACACGCCGCGCGAGATCAAAGTCGAGTTAAAAGAAGAAGTCAGTGCGATCGCGAGGGCGTATATACTGAATATCAGCTGATAAAGCCCTACTCCTTCCGCTCCGATAACGTTCGTCAGCGGAATGCGATAGAGCGCGCCGAGAACCTTCGCGAATAAACTGACGGCAGTTAGGATCCCCGCCTTTTTCGCGTAATTCTTATCGATCGATCTGGCTTTCAAAAAAACTCGCTCCCGTTGCCGCAAGGCTCTCGTCCGCCTTGGTCAAAGGTTCTTTGGATTGCAAAACGAAGGCGCCGAAAAGATCTCCCGCCGCAAGGATCGGAATAATCACCTGCGCTTTGATCCCTTCCCCTCCGAGCGGCAAACATTTTTCCCCTTCGAGAACGGTTTTTCTGCGTGCGTTTATAACCGCGGAAAGTTTCTCCGGGATCGCTTCTCCTTCCCCGATCACCCCCTTCCCGGAAGAGGCGATCACCTTATCCGTGTCCGAAACGACCACGCTCTTTCCCGTTACTTTATAAACGGACAAAGCAAGCGACGAGGCAAAGCCGTCCAAAGAAGATAGTTCGCTGTATTTTTTCAATACGACCTCTTCGTCCGTCGTATAGATCTCCAGCTCCTCCCCCTCTCTCATTTTCATGCTTTTCCTGATTTCTTTGGGTATGACGACCCGACCGAGTTCGTCTATTCTTCTGAGTATTCCCGTTGCTTTCATAATTCCTCCGGCGAGTAGTATGTAAAAAAAAGGAAAATTATACTCTCGGATCTTGCCTTTCTTCTCGATCGAAAACTCGTTTTTAAGAAACGAAAAAGCAAAAAAAAGCCGGCGGGCGTAGCCCACCGACCGAAATGTTTTTTTTACGCGGAAAATGCGATCAGAACGTTTTGATGACGGTACAGGGAACGTCTCCTCGAAGGATCTCTCGGATCCCGTATTGCGAAGACGCGATAATCACTTTCGTTCCGTTATACAAAGGTTCTTTGATGTATTCGAGTTTGGCTTTCGCGCCGTTCGCGCCTTTGCGGCTCGCTCCCTCACACAGCGTTTGATAGTACTCCACGTTCGCAATGAGTTCCGAAGCGTCCTTCCCGCCGATCAAGGGAACGAGGGTGCTTTTATCCCTCGGATCGGTATAGATCCCGTCCGTTGAAGTTAAAATCAAAAGAGTCTCCGCCTTCATCAAGCAGGCGATCTGACTCGCCGTTTCGTCGTTATCCACGCATTGAACGACGTGAGCCGATTTGAGTTTCAAATTGCGTATTTCAAGATTACGCGTTTCCTCGCAGCTGACCGCGTCGTTATAATTGATGATCGGGATCGCCCCCTGCTCTTTGCATCGAAGAAGCATCGAGCGAAGATGCTCTCTTTTCTCGGGATCGTTAAAGTGTTGATGCTCCACAAGGATCTGGCGAACGCTGAATTTCGGATCGATAAATTGGCGATACGTATTCATAAGAACGGTCTGTCCTTGCGCGCTGTAATCGGTCTTAACGCTCTCTTCGTCCCCTTCGATCTCCCTGCCGTTTCGCTTGATATAATCCAATCGACCCACTTCAACGGCACCCGACGTAACCCAAATATCGCCCGGCAAAAGATCCTGCGAGATCCGCGCGACGGCGTCATAGCTAAGCGCGTTTCGTTTTTTATCGATCAAAGCCATCGAACCGACTTTTCCAACGAGTTCACAATCGAATTTCATCTAACGTTCTCCTTTTTTTGTTTTGTTCTCAGTATAACCTCTCTCCCCGCGGAAGCGAAGAAACTTCTTGCTTATTTTCCGTCTGACGACGAAAGCACGCGAAGCGAATGCGCCTCTATCTTATCTCTCCGTTTGATCCCCCCGAGTACCGAGGCTTCGGAGAGAGGCGTAGGCGCGAGGCTCGGCGAGGAAGGCGCGCAGGAGCGTACTCCTTGTACGTGACTGCCGTCTGACGACGAAAGCA
>OCTW011314183.1_pt1 | contig 29193 bp, 16 predicted proteins | sample 1539671 | NCBI WGS metagenome assembly OCTW01 (sample SAMN02144230, study PRJEB22623) | gut metagenome | biome: sheep rumen | host: Ovis aries | place: New Zealand | reverse complement strand
CCAATGTCACCTTTCGTAAAATCCGCACAACAGTCATAAAAATTTTCATCCATAAATGAACGTTCATGTGTATAACCACCAAGTTCAGCATAGTACGGGAAATCACCCGCTATATTGACTATATCAAAATAAGAGTCGTCCGGAATTGGAGCGTCCGCTGGTTCTTGAGTGAACGTTAAGACAATATCTTCCGGAGCATCACACTCCCCATTATAAAGTGAGCGGATTGTCACCGTTGCATTGTTGCTCGTTTGTACTTCATTTTTTTCCGCCGAGAACGTTATGTCAAGTCCATCATCAGCAAACATACCGAGTTGTCCCTTCGTATATTTCAGCCAATTAGCGCTCACAGTAATCTCGACATCAAAGTTTGTTAACAGCGTAACTGTCTTGCTTTCGCCGTCTTTACTAAGCGTGAAAATCGTATCCCCGTCATATTCAAGTACCGGTGTTGGCGGAAGTTTTAAACTTATTTCCTTTTCATCTCCCAAACTTGAAACAATCGTCAACACATCTGATATCGTGACTGTTGTCTTTCTGTTTTCAACCAGTGCCTTGATATAAATTGTATCGTTTCCTGCTCCCACAATTTCGTTTCCGATATTCGAGCCATCAATATAAATACCGAAATCATCATTGGATGTTGTTGCTGTCCAGGTTACATCATCGCTGGCGCTTACACTCAACTCCCTGGTATCGTTTAGGCATTCAAAAACAATATCACTGGTATCAACGTCAAACGTACCCGGCTCCTCACACGCTTCCTGGATGACATGTATTGTAATTGCGGCTATGTCCTGTCTGCCGTTTACTTGTACTGTTATATAACTTTCGCGCTCAGATAATCCGTTTTCATCAAAGGTAGCGGCTATGGTCCTAACGTTTTCTTGCTGGCTTTCAACTTCTTCAAGAGAAATCCAACCAAGGTCACCTTCCATATCATCGCTTTCAAGTATAAGTTCCTCGGCTAAGTTGGTCCTTATGCGGAAATTAAAGGTTCCTCCGGTACAAGGTATTCGCATGACGTCATCATCAAGCAATTCAAAGATATCTTCTTCCGGGCACTTGTATTGCTTTATGGTAAGTGCTTTATCCAAACGCGAAAGGGACCTATCTTCCGTCCATATGGATATCGTGCCAGTTCTTTCTTCGTCAGCATTATCAACAAATGAAACCTTGAAACCGGTACTGATTATGTCCGTTATGTTTATCCAGGTACTTGTTGTTGCGGCAGTCCACTCAGTGTTCGAATCAACCGTTACTATATATGTTGATTTATCGTCACACTCTATACAGTAGCCATCCTGCCCACAACTTGACAGATTTGTATTTATATTAAGGTATGGCTGTTCCGGCTCCACACAATTTGGCTGGCTTACCGATATTTTTCTTTCTATGGATACTCCAGGGGTTGTTGACCTTACAGTTATCTCACCGCCCCTTTCGTTTGAGATATTGTCAGCTATAGTAATCCTAAAACCGGTTGCGGTCTTGTATGATATTGTTATCCAGTCGCAATTTGCACATTTAACTACCTCCCAGTCGGTATTTGTAGCAGTTACTGTTATTCGTATTGCGTCATTATTTTTACATTCGGCGTTAATATTAGTCCTACTTATCTCAAGCTTCGGTTCCTCCGGCTCTGGTTCCCTACAATCCGGCTGTGAAACACTTATACTCTTTATTATATTTACACCATCAGTTATTGATTTAACCTTTATGGTGGCGGTCCTTGAAGCAACTGTACTATCCGCTATGTTTATTGTGAATCCGGTTTCCGTCTGATTCGTAATAGTTATCCATCCCCCTTCCTGCGTTATTTCAACATCCCATTCGGTATTCTTTGCTGTAACGTTCACATCGTATGCTTGATTATTGCTACAGCTGGCATCTATTGACGTAACATCAATATCAATGGATGGCTCCTCCGGACGACAATCCGGCTGTGTAACTGTAATTGTTTTTGATGGAGCTTCACCCGCCCCAACTGACTTTACTGTAATTGTTCCGGTCCTTCTATTAGACGTGCTGTCCAGAATTTTTACCCTAAAACTATTATCGGTTATATCCTGCACAGACAGCCAGGATTGTGCCGCCTGAGAAACTTCAATAGTCCAGTCAACATTTGCATTAACAGTTATAAGGAGCAGACTATTATTTTCGCAAAGAGCATCTATTGAGTTTCGTGAAACGTTTATATAACCAGGCTCCGGAGTAATAGGTTTTTCCGTTAAAACCCAGTTTACTTTATAAGTTAAATTTCCAATAGTAAGCGTTGAACCACAGAATGGATTCGTCATACTTTGATTTTTAAGTATGTTAGGCAATTCCGTCTCAGAATAAAGATTTACTCCGAGGTCTGTATATATACTAGTTGAAATGTCTTCTCGTTTTTTACTCGTTACGCTTCCTATATTAATTTCTTGGCCCTGAAAAGTTAACTTTGCCCCACTAATGGTCACGCCGGGCTTATCGTGTCTCACATTTTTCAATATCCATCTGCCTTGTTTTGCCATGTACTTAACTGCTATTCTTTATTTTATTCTCCATCAAATTTCCAAGAAAGGATGGATGTTGAAGGTATCATTTGGGTAAGATACGGTATTACTGATTTCTCAATATATCGCTTGAATTCCTTTTTGGTTTCGTCACTAAATTCAGACGGGAAGGTAAATTCTATGTCAAGGTTCTTAACGTTAACAACTGAATTGGCTGCCGCTTCTCCATTTTTATCCTCACCTTCGGGCTTGACAGTATGTTCCGGGTCAAACGTTACCAATTTACTTATTCTGTTGTAAATTTCAGAGTAGTCCACCGTGATTGGATTACCAGATAAATCAACTTCAAGTGCGGCCTGGAAATCATTGTCTGCAGCAACTCCAACCTGAGGTCTTTTGTTTGGCTCCGCGTTTTCAAGTAATGAGATGATGTCAAAATCTATTCCGGAGGTACATATATCACCCTCATCAAATGGGTTTAAAGACGGGCTTCTGTCATGACATTTTTTAAGTATACATATCTGGTCAGTTACATCAACCTCCCTAAACTCGTGAATTTCAGACTCTGCCGTCCATATTAACTCCTTGTCTCCACATTCATCATCCGGGCCAAGTTTTCCTGATTGCGTGAGATACCTGACATCCTTACCGAAACCGGAATTGTAATTGTCTGAGAAGAACCAGCACTTTCTGTTGTCTTCATATTTTAACGTACCAAACTGGAACCCCTTAATCTTCTCACAAGTTGCATCATTAATGCCAATAAAGTTCTTATTGATGAGAGAGTATGCAAAAATCTCGCTCATTCCGCTTATATAAGACATACCGTCATCATAGGTACCATTACCGATATGAGGATTGTTTCCTGCTGTATCGTCCTTTATTGATTCAAGATACAATACGAGCGTTCCTGCAGAATTAGGTTCAGTTATCTCTGACATTGAAATACTTCTCCAACCGTATCTTTCATTTCCGGTATTGGCGGATGAATCGGTATATCCCAAGAATTGCTTGTATTCAGCATTTTCAAGAATGAAATAATGTGAAGCTCCGGTAATGCTCTCACCCGGGGCTGTACGATATTCATCCTTCATTTTTGTAATATCAGTCACATAAAATACATCATGAGTGTTTGATGAAGCAAAGGCTTCCTGGAGCATTTCATCAAAGTCCTTAGCGAACTTAATTCTGGCTTGGGTTTCCATATAAAGTTGGACGGTTGAACTGCTCGTGATGCTTGTAACACCAGAAGCTATTTCAAGGTCAACATCCATTTCGGCTCTCTTTCCCCAGCCACCATGCATTTGGAAATAAAGTCCATCGTCGTAGGTCTTTCCCTGGGAATACCAAGGAACGACATAAGAGTAGTCCTTATCACCGCTCCAGAATCCAACTTCTGTGACAGGAATACCACAATAATCGCCGTATGGGTCAAGTGCGTTGAAATTGATTTTATACTTATTTACCGTTCTAACATCTTTTGCCAGTGGATATGCAAAATCGCCCAATTTATCAGTGCTGTCGCAGAAACGAGGGAATGTCGTTCCGGTAAAGACATAAACATATTCACGAATCTTATAGTCTTCCGGCGTAAAGCCAAACATACCAAGCATCGCATCAAGACCCTTCCTCGTTCCCTTTACTGAGAACAGATAGTCTGAATTAAGTTTCAGACGACGGGCAAACTCATTATTTGCATCGCTTGCCGCATATCCGCTTGTAAGGCCACTGTAAAGCGTCTTCGTGCGAATTTTATTGTCATCCGTTATCTTAAGGGTCTTGGTTTCCCAACCAGAGTTTTCAAGTACGTCTGTCAAGGTATAATCCGGCGTATTTCCTCTCTGGTTGTAAGTGATTGTGTTGATGGACTTTATATTATCTGCATAGAGTTTAAGGTTATCAAACTGACGACCATAAATCTTCGTAATCGGCTCAATTCTGGATGTATCAATTTCACTCATATCCTGAATATCGCCGTCAGTATTTGCAATGTATGTCCAGTCAAGAGTTTTTATCGCTTCATGGGTAAGAGACCTCCACATATTATCACAGTGGAATTCATCAAAGTATTCCGAAAGGTCAATAAGTGATGCAACATATGAATAGTACCCGCCACTCAAATCTGGGTTATAACCGCCGAGAACTGATGGCCAAGTGTATGAAACCATCTCATAAAAATAACCGTCCTCCATTTCCTTCGGAGTTTCAAATATGGCCGTGTAAATTGGTCTTGAAACTCTATCAAGGATTACATAAGTAAAATCATCACAGTTGCGGAAATATTCTTCAATCAATTCCCGCTTCGGACGAATGTGAGCTCCGGAAAGATTAATCTCATTTGGGGCACCAAGTATAATTGAGTCAGGTTTTGCTAGCCCTTTCTTTGCTTTTTTGGCGGGCTTGGATGCTGAATGAGCCTCTTCCGCTGGAAGCTGTTCAAAATCACCGTATATCGTGATTGTAAGTTCTGGTGGTGTCGGAGGTACAGGTGGGTCAACTTCTGTTCCAGGGCCATAAGTATAATAAATCTTTCCGTCCTCATTATCCTTATAGACCGTAATGTCAAATTCAATACCGGAGAAGTTGAACGTTACTATGGCAAGTTTATCAACCTCAATCTCTTTGCCTTCATAACATACACCGGAAGATGTATTCTTGACCTTGAATCCAGTGAAAGGATATTCTTTTTCCTCTCCGTTTTCGGTTATAATCAGGTTATAGCTTGAACCACATAAGCAAAAATACCTTAACGGATTATACGCACTTGTTCCGTTAAGATTTTCAGTTGTAATATCTATACCATATTCATTGTACAAGATAGGATATGATGTTCCAGTCTTTCTCGCGCCTTCATTGTCAAGTTCATTGAAAGAATAGCCAGCACCACTGTTCCCGTCATAAAGAGTCAGCGTATGCAGGTTTAAACCAGTCTCTTCCTTTGAGAACCACATTTCGGCTGGGAAATCAGTTATGACACCATTTATTGTTCCCTGGATAAGCTTCACGGCAGAGCCATAGCAAGCAAAATCCCTGATGCTCGTATAGTTCGGCTTCAACCTGATTCTCGTTTCTTCGGTAATTCCACTATCTATGATTGTATCAATAGTCCAAGCACCTTTCTCATCTGTTGAGCCACTTGGATTTGGGACAAACTTACCCCTGACGTGCTTCTTCTGGCCATTGATACCCAGCCTTGAAGTAAACACGAAATTTGAATCACCTATTACATACTCGCCTTTCAAGGCGTTCGGCATCGGATTTATAGTTGTGTAATCATTCTCATAAATCGTTGCACCAGAATACGTCTTGTGTTTTCTGCGTAGTGTGAAGTCAGCCTTTGTTGTTATATACCTTGACATATCCTATCGTTAAACTATGTTATCGTAATCTTCGCTACTCTCTATATTCTCTCTCTTACGCTTGACGCTATAAAGCGGTTCGCCGAGTGAGTTCTTCTGCTCATAGAAATCATACTGCTGGTAGATTTCCTTATTCTCGTTATAGTGGGTCATTATTGCCCTGTCGTGGTCCATAATGGTATCACCTTCAAGCATTGTGGTGATTGTTTCGGCATCGTGCTCAACCATCTCAATTTCAATCATAACCGGGCTGAACTTGGTATTTATGATGGCTACCTTATCCTTTTCTTCAACACCGGTTCCAATATTCGGAGCAACGTTCGGGCTATAATCTCCATAGGAGCACGGGGTTAATGTGCAGAACAGAAGGTTGGATGAGCTATCTGTATATTGGTACCTCTTTGGCATGCTGGCTGAATCGGACACACTTACCCAAATTGGCTTGCAGAAATTGCAGGAAGTAATGATAAACGCTCTATCCGTTCTTTTATTAGTTGATGTATCAAAATACTCAATGCGATATCCGGTAAGGTCGGTTACATCACCAACTTTACCTTTTTCTATCACAACGCCCCTAATTTCCGGATAATCAGCAAGAACACTAACGTCGGTCAGGTTCGTGACATACTCTTTCGGACGAATATAGACCGTATAAATTCCCGTATCATTAAATACATCAAGAGGAAGACGAAGATTGAACATGCCAGGAAGGACATCCTCAATTCCACCCTTTATTCCTTCGGCATGTGACGGGACCAAATTAGAGGCATCAAGCGTCTTGAACTTTGTAAAGTCCTCATCTGTCGTGCTCCTATTCGGTCTGTAAAAGTAAAAAAGTTCTGCGTCTTTTTGCGGGTCTATGTACGCCGACCTAACTGTTCCGTATAATCCAGCCATTTCTATTATAAGTTAAAAAAGTTATTTCCATAATTGACAAGGTCTTGCATCGTATTACATTCAGCAAGCTTGTAATGTTTCTCAAATGCGGATACGCCGCCTCTATCTATCGTTACATTGACATCAATCTTTGGCGGGGAAGAGAAATTTATTAAATATTCTTCCTTCGTAAGATAAGCGTCAATGGCAAACTCCTTGTTCCATACATCCATTGTAGTAAGTCTTTCAATGGTTGCCGTGTTTCCTGTTCTGTAAAGGTTATACGTTGGACTATAAAATTCCTTTGCTGCGCCATCAAAATCAACATACCTTGAATAAACCGGTACGTCGCCAACGCCATCAAGTGGGACAAGGTCAACGTGGCTATTATCTATTGTGTATTTCTCAGAATAGACATCACCGCTTTCTGGATATACCTGTCCGTAGAATTTTCCATTTTCATCACCCCTGAAATATCCACCGATAACGTAGCGAACTTTCAGTTCAGTTCCAGAATCCTGCACACCTCCGTTCGGGATGAAATCTCCTCGGTATATCCAATCTGCCCCCCCCTTTGTTCCGGCAGATACAAGATAAACATTCGTTGTATTACCGTCTTCAAACGGAATATCCATCGGAGAATCCGGTGTATTGTCATATTTCACAAAGAAGTAATAGTGGGTCTTGTATGGGTCTCTATAGTCATGGTCAACCCCTTCTCTTGTTGACTTCTCGTCTTCTTCTGTTACCGCAATTCTAATACCGGCAGCTTGTGTTGTTATCGTTCTATAAAACTTACCATTCGCAGAACGATAATTTGCATCTCCAGGAGGGTATACAACAGCCGCGCTTTCCATTCCATCACCATTATCAGCATTCCATTGGCCAGGAATAGGCTCCATTTCCCAGACCGACTCAGCAACACATAATTCATATTTGTTTGATGTATCGGCAGCATCATACTTTGCCTTTTCCTCTGCTAACTTTTCTGTTGCCTGGTCCTGAGTCAAATTAGGCCAATATATGCCGGGTGTTGTCTGTATGATATTAGATGTATCGCAATGCTGCATAAACTCATCAATTGTCATACCTTCATCCACAACATATTTCAAACAATAATCAACTACCTCACCATCAACAATTGTTTGGGCTGAAACTTGTAGTTTATAAAACACCTCATCGGATTTCTTGATGCACACATACATTTGACCAGCCGGATTGCCAAATTGTTTGAATTTGCCGGGTAGTACATTGTTATCGTCGTCCAGATACTTCTTTGGCAACCTGAGTGTGTTCAACATAGATTCAACCTCAATAGTACCTTTCGTGTTTGTACTATGTTCCATTATTATCTGGTCAATAGTTAATGCACATACCCCGCGTTTATTTTGGTAGTGCGCTGGACCGAAAGGCCTGCCGGTTTCATCAAGTGTATCATCGTATTCAACAGGGTCAATATCAGTAAGAACACCGATGTCTGTTGTATTCTGGGTGAGAAGAAGTGGCATTGATATATATGGGACGGCATATGGTAATGCTTCAAGGGCTTCACGCTTATTTTCGCAAATATCCTTATACTTCCTTAATTCTTCGAGCATCTCGCTTCCACCCATGTCTTCCCATAGTCTTGCATTACAGCAATCCTCGTTCGGATACTCTTCAAGCCACTTTATATAGCTATTAACATCCGCACAAGGCATTGATTTAGGGACTTTTATATGCTTGTTGTAAATGCTTGCCGGAATGTTTATTTTTCCAATGAATTCATCAACAACTTTACAATAAGAGGCCCATTTCGTGTGCTCGGTTCCAACAACCCTTTTATCAGTAATTGATGATGGTATTGTTACCCCATTAAGGTAACCTGCACACACCTGGAACTTTTCATAGTCTTCAATAAGGACTATGAAATCGTCTTGAACGGTCGTATTTGTGCGATATATGCGTCTAGTTTCTTCTCTAAGGCTGTCTATCTCGGTTGAATAGAAATCTTTCGCGTTGTAGCCCGCATAGTCATAAAGAAATTCCGGTTCAGTTCCTCCACTGAAACACTCACCTTTCCACTCAAATGCACCAACATCTTCCGTGAAAATGATTTCGTGGTTCTTTGTCTCTACTTTGCGAAGCTTGACACCATTTCGAACCATATTAAGAAGGGAATAATAGGCGTGCAGCATACCCTCGTAAGTCTTGTCCTTTTCAGCAAGAAAACACGGATTAGCAACAAATTGCCCCCAGTTTCCATTGTCATTTCCTTCTACTGATTCAAGGTCAAGGGAACCCATGCTAGAACAACCAGTACCAGGGTGTTCCTCATACTCCTTACCAAACTCGTAGTAAGGCATAAGTCCCTGGGTCCTTGTCCTGGCGCCTTCAATGCATATTATTTTCTTAATATAGTCCATTCTCAATCAATTGGTTCTTCTGGTTCTATCATCGGTTCAAAAAGGTTCAAAACAATCCTTTCATTCTCCCACACTATTCCATTACGCCTTGTTTTTGGGTCATCAGTAACCTGCACAGTGTCCGGAAAACTATAAACATACCCTCTGTCACTGAGCGTTATTGCTATAGGAATATAAAGGTTTTCCCGATAATTGGAAATGGTTAACTTAACTGGCTCATTGGCTGTTTCCTCATCTTCACTCTTTCTCCAAAATATCAAAGGCACGGTTCTTCCTATTCCTGCGTGGTTAAATTCAACCTTCATATAAATATTCTGCACCTCATTTTCAACAGGTGCATCCTCTCTAAAAAGGTATAGGTTAAAGCCTTCCCCAGACCTCGTCATATCATATTCATCATTAACTATCATTTGACACGTAACAGCACTACATGGGTCAGTATTAGCCGTTGGACTCCATACAATCGGATTTATTTGTACGTTGTATTCTTCATCATCTTCTTCAAAAGATACTTCGTCAAGCCACGCCTTTCTTTTAACATATTTTCCGAAAAGGTCTCCACTATCAAGGAAAATCGTTGAATAGCATAACAAGTTTTGAGTTAAAGGGTTATCGTCATCATAAAATGACAACCTTATGAAAGATTGTTTTACTCTATTCTTTTGGTTGTATATATCATCATCTGTGAATCCCAAATAGCCAATTAGGTTAGACGAATTAACAAAATCTTCATCCAAATATAACTCCTCTCTTCTTTTTTCTCCTCCGTTCGGAAAAGATGTATCTAGCCCATTCCCATTCCACGTACTCATTTCGTCATTGAAGTGCCACGTGTCTTCAAAACTATGCGCTAACATTGCGTCACGGACATCTGGGTCATAATCCTCTTCGTTTTCAATGGTTCCTCCAGATATTCTTGTCCTAAAATGAAGATTGAAAGTTAAACCTGTTGCAAGGTGGGTTATGGTTATTGTGTCCTCCTGGTCATCTTCCGTTTCATCATTCAGTATCGTCTCAAAAAATGCCGGTGCATATTTAACCTTTTCAAGGTCAATAAATGGGGGTATTATGCTGTTTTTAATCTTTTTTACAAACAGTTCGTTGACCTGGTATTCCTGAAACATTCTCTTGGCATCGTAATCCTGTTCAAGGACAACACCAAGGCCCAAAAAATCAACATATTTGCATACATTTACAATTTCACCTGGACAGCCATATGTTATAACGTTCGGTGAAACAACCTTTTCTGAACTTGTATGGAAAAATGGGTTGGTTGCAAACAGTACCTTGTCCCCAGACTCCGGTTTGAACGAGCTTCCCTTTATAACGCGCATTTTCTTTGCTAGGATGCTGTTCCTTTCCATTGTCTCATAGTTGAAAAGTTTAGTTGTATCGTCGCAACATTCCCCACCTTCCGGAATAATGTCTTTCCCCTTATTGAGTTCACCAGGATAGCATAACGCAAGGTCAGAAAATTCAAGAATGTCATCGCCACGCCTTATATAAACGACCATATTGGCGAGGTCACAAGGAAGCATAAAGTGGTCAGAAGTAAAGTAAAGCTTGTACTTATACCCATCTCCTGAGTTTATGTTCATAAAAGAAGCTAATGTAAGTGGTTTGATATACACATAGTCAAAATAAACATATCTGATATCACCTTCATCTACAACTTCCTTAATTTCAGCATCTTCCTCGTATACCTTAATCATTTGGCCGGTATTTCCGCTGGCAAATTTCTCAAAGTGTATCTTTCCACCGGCTAAAAGCTCCATAGCGCTTTCCTTCTTGACAGCAAGACATAAGTTCTCACCACTTACAGTAAAATTCCTGTAAGTGATTGGGACTGTAGTTAGTGGCTCATTTGTTTTCTTTGCAATCTTGAATGTTTTCATATTAGCAAGCGTCTACCATTGAATCAATTATTTGCTGGATGTAATCAAAGTCAAGCTTAGCATCACCAGCTATCTGAAATCTGCGAAGCGGGTTTTTAATGGACGGTCTATATAGTTTATATCCACCGTGAGGGTCTTGTCTTCTGACAAAAACATTCAAATTTCTATGAATATAATGGCGACCGTTTGTAAATGGCATATTATAAATCGGCGAGTCACTTGACAGGTCGGACATTTTTTTTGGACCTCTCCACACAAGTTTTCCAGTTGAAGGAATGTACTCAGCATATTCTGGCGCATTCTCTTCAAGTAAAGAAATTATATAGCGACTTTTTCCGCCGGACCCTTCGCTTAATCCTTTAAGACCGTTGGAATCAATAACTTCTTCTGTTGCTATGCAAATTTCAGAGCCATTCGTTCTTGAACTGAACCCATCCAAATGCCCACGATAAGTAACATCGTCCATAATATCATATATTGAGAATGGTTGGCCTATCAGGAAGTCATAGCTTATCGGTGAAATAACGGTTATCTTGTATAATTTTTTAGTTGTAAAAAAACCCATTTCTGGATAGTAGAATTCACTATCTACAGATATTACCTTTGCGTCAGATGGCAAAAAATTTATTCTTTTAGTAGTTATACTTTGAAGCTCATCGTCAAGCTCTTTTAGGGTTATTTCATAAAATGGAGAATAAAAATAGCCCTCCGGAGAAATGTTTCCCGGAAAACTATATTTGTTTGTTTCTTCATCTTCAATACCACCTTTATTTTTATGTTCTACTGGAACATCTTCCGGCGGCTTTCTATTAAGTGCGTACGGATAAATTGAGAAGAAATCCTGGTGGTCTCCTGCTTCTTCTTGTGCCCCAAGAACCAACGGTTGCGTTATAGCTCTAGGTTCTAACTCCGGGTCAATATATGTTTGTCTTCTTGCTGCCATGCTTATTTAGTATAATCTATTCCTTGATTTACGTCAAACAAGTCGCCTGTTAATTCATCATAGAAAATATCATAATATTTCTTGTTTAATAGGCACTCTCTTTGAGCTGTATTAAATCTATGATAAACTTTTTCTATTGTAGTTTCAGTAAAATTTGATTTACTGAATTCAATAATATCCCCATAAAATTCATCAAAATCATCAAGAGTGATGTCGGTCTCTATTGGCATTGGGGTTCCATCTATATAATCCCCAACTGGTGCATCCTCTAAAGCCAACATTAATCCATCTAAATACTCATCCTGGTCTTGACATTCTCCACTGAATACATTGTAAAGCTTTCTTACATTGTAATTTGTTGCCCCACTATGCTCTGGTAAATCAAGCCCAGAGGTTATGTCGCCAAAACAGTGAGAAAACTCAACGCTGTCACCAGATGTAATCCCACTATTATACCATTCTTTATGACCACGATTCGTTTTAACGGCAACAAAATATAGTACAGAAAGTGGTCGGCCCAAGTTATCCTTTAAGCCAGTTATTGATATATCATCATTAAATATGACCTGGGCAACTCTATCTCCAAAAATATTTTCAGCAAAAGCAATTTTGTTCTGCGTATAATTTAACGGTCTTGTTACTTTTTTAAAATAATCATTGCCGATACGGATATATTTTGGGTTATCGTCGTTTATGACTGTCGGCTCTTTTATTAACTTTACGGCATTTTCAACCGCCTCATTATATTCTTCCCATTCTTCTTGTGTACACTTTGTTTCAATTGACGGGTCGTTTTCAATTCTTTGGCAATCCAAAATTTGTATATATTCAAAATTCTTGAACTGTTTAAACTTACGGAAATAATACTTATCGTCACACCCGTTCTCTATCTTACGATAAAAGAACTGTATAGAGTCCTCACTAAGGGTTCCATCAGTGTTTTTGAGAACAAGTCTTTTGGTCTTCTTCACATTCCCACCAGCATCGGTTATTTCTTCTTCCAAAACACCGCAAAAAACATTAAAATCATATAGTTTCGTACAAAAGACCCTGTCAGTATTATTTCCATCAGCATCACCTATGCTAACGACCCTTACTGGCGCAGAATATCGCAAAATTTCTTTATATATTCCAGACTCATAATCGGATATCGTATAAAAAATACGTATCTCATCGCCAGGCTGTAACGTGTGTCTGAGTATTGAGTGCATTTCAATAATTTCATCACCGACATTATTGTAGGTAATTTTAGCCTCAAGTATTCTTATGGCATTCGGTATTTTTTCCGGATTGTCTTTTTTCCACCCATCGCCCGTTTCTGGATTTTCCCATTCTTCGGAAGTCCCAGAAAAATTAAGCATAATTCTGTTAAGCATATCCGTGTCACTCTTATAAGGATATGCTATGCCACAGTCCCAATTTCGTTCAAGTCTTTTTTTGAACCGATTAACCTTAGGGATAAAACTATATAGTGAACGGTCCGGATAAAGGTCAATAAACCCGCATGGAGTTTCATTGTTCAGAATTCTGTTTATGGAAATTTCTTCATCCCCAAGCTCAGCATTAGGTATGTTAATGTATCCTTTGTTATAAAAACCAAACCAGCCATCAACTGTTCTTAATTCATCAAAGAACGCTTTGTTCATGGTTTTGATATTATCCAATTGATACATTCTAACTCTTTCTCGTGCCTGCGTTGGGTAAACTTTTAGTGGCCCATCACTTTCACCAAGAACTCTTGTAACAGTTTTTCCACTATAATCAATGGCAAAGTCAAATATAGTATTGAAAACTTCTTCGTTCTCATTGTTAGCTTCCATTTTAACATGTTCAAAATCATCAGTTCTTAAAAGATGGTTGTTGAAAATGTCATAGCCGCAATGATATTTGAAATCTCCTATTTTCTCATGTGATAACTCAGTATCTCTTATAGCAAATATTTGGTCTATAGAAACGCCGCTCTGATTTAGTGTTCCATCCGGAAAAACAGCAGCAAAAAGGTCACCATTCCTTTTTATTCCTTCTACTCCCTCTTCTTTGAATACTTCATCATAGGAAAGGCATATAGCTGAAAGGCTTCCTTCTCTATATACAGGCTCAGTTATGGCATTATATAGAACATTTGTACATATTGGGTTAACTGTAAAAATCATTCTATAGTTTTCACAAGCATCTCTTTCTTCTATATACAAATCGTTTAGGCCAAGCATTGATGCTGCCATTGAATAGGGTATAAGCTTGGATTTGGCGGAGAGGTCAACATTAAGTGACTTCTCCGCATTATCCAAACTTCTATTTAAGCTCTTCTCTTGTAAAAACTTTCTTTGCATTATTTGCTAAACTTATTTTTTATTAGTTTCCTCCGCCATCTGGTGGGAAATGCTCGTCAATAGCATCTTGTGCTGCCTGAGCTGCGGCTGCTGCGTCTGCGGCAGTTTGGGCGGCGGCAGCTGCATCTTGTTGAGCTTGCTCTGCTGCTTCTGCAACCGGAGTAACATCGTCACGAGTTTGAATGATATCAATAATAATTGTATTTTCTGGTTGACCTGCCGGGTAACCAGGTATCGTAACGCCCTCTTCTATTATCATAACCTTTATACTTCCGGTTCTTGCTGATACAGTATCATCCGTCGCCTCAAGCTCAAACTCAATACGTCCATCTGACGGATTATAGCTTGTCTTAGTAATGGTTATCCACGATGTAGTTGTTGTTGCACTATACTTAACATTGGTTGAAACCGCTATAGATGTTGATTGTGCTTCTTTACTAAATGTTGCCGCTGATGGTGCCTTAAAATATGCATCAACCCCACCTTCATTCGCAGGATATATAATACTTAATCCCTCAACCGGATATAACTGATAGACAGTTAATTTGTTTTTTGTTCTATCATCTGGTTTTATATACCTGGCGATTAACGTTTTATACTGTGTACCAGTAAATGGGGTCCCAATATTTCCGGGTGTTGAAACCTCTATTTCTTGTGCGCTAGCAACAATATCGCCAATACTCTTTATATCGCGTCTATATTGCTTTTTAAGAGTATATTTGTGCGATAGTGTTATTCCAGAGTCATACAAGGTCAATTCACCAAATGTTTTTTGGTTCCTTTCTCTAGGACTGCCATACCACCAAAGACTGGGACTTCCAATTTCAACTCTTTTCTTAATCTTTGCCCCATTTTCTTGTGTAACAGAGAATTGATAATAATCTTCTAACGGAAGTCCGAATTTGACTTTTCGAACAGTAGCATCGCTTCCCTTTTTGTCAAATTCTATATTTTCGTTATATGAACCATGATAATAAATTTCGCCGTTTTCATTTACATACATTGGTCCAGGGCCAATATCAAACATTTGTACATTCGTGGCGAAAAGTTTTGTTTCATTGCCAGGAAGAGCCTCGTCGGTAAAAATCGTACAAGTACCATTTATCCCGCCCCCAGGATTCCCATCAAAAGCCTTTAATTTAAGACCGGTATAAAATTCATTTGATATTGAGCACGAATCTTTCAATAACGCCTGGTCTATATTCTTCCCATCGTATCTTTCAGTATATACATTATCCGGCATATTTGCGGCCATGTTTTCTTTGATACTATACTCAATTGTCGTAACATCTTTTATTGGATTTCCTTCATTATCTGTTGGTTTCACAATTTGCCTTCCGAAAGCAAACTCTTCATTGTCAGTTTGCCACATATCAGAATTACTGTCTCCAACTGAACTATTGTCAAAGTTAAGCGGCCAAAGCATGTATGTGTCTTTATTTGTCGTTTCTTTTCTACCAAACTCAATCTTTCTTTTTGCTGCATAATCGGAAGCAGTTTGTAATTCCGGGACCAACCCTTGCTGGGCAAGAGATGTTAAACCAGTCAAAAAATCCATTTTATCTTTAAAGACAAGATAAGTGCCATAGGTTGTGCCATAGGTAGTACTTTCAGACCCAATTGCAAATCTATCTCCAATTGTTAAACCGTTATATATATCCCCCTCAACTTTATATGATAACGGTAAAACAATCTTTTCAAGGGAAGCATCACCACTATCATCGGAAGTCAATGATAATTCTTGTACGTTCCAAGTTGCGGCTGATACTATTCCATAAAAAGGCTTATACATACTAGGAACCCTTAACGTTGGGTATATTGTTGCCATTCCCAAAAGTGCTTCAAAATCAGGTACAAGACTTCTATTTGGGTAAACGTCATAGTCGTAAGCTACTAACGAGCCACCATCAACAACCGGAAAAACAATCATACCGTTTTCAAACACTACAATAGCTCCATGTCCATTAACCAACTTTCCAGAATTATCGGTAAATCCAAGAGTAATTTTCCCGTTACTATAAGCATAGCTATTAATTTTTGCATCTAATGCATCTGCAGCGGCGCGACCGTCGTTGCTATATGACATTGCATCAAAAGCATTTCTGAATGTTCCAGACTTTTCCCCTTCAGGGTCTCTAAATGGTTTCCAATCATAAAACATTGTTGGTATGAATGTATATGTATCGTCAACCACATAACCAGCATATTCATCATACGCATTTACGTGATAATTTAGCTCGGCACCACCAGCGTCTATACCCTTTCCTTCCGTTGGAGTGTCATAGTTTTTCAATACCGCATTCTCTATATTCGTTCGTAAATTTCCAGACAATTTTTCTGGCTGTCCAAATATTGCAACTTCATATTTCCCCTTGGTATAAATGTAATTATCATATGCGAGGTTATCATTTGGGGTTTGTCTATAATATGAATGACGCATTAGCCACCCTTCATTTGATACTTCCTGGAAACGCCCCCTATCATACCAATCGCTTTCAGAATAACCCCTTAATCCATTGCCATTATTACAGCACGGATTATAAGTTTCTTCAAGAACATTATATTCCGGCTTATATGCAAGATAATCACAAGATATGAATAAGTTTATCTTTGTATTATCTTCTATTGAGGCCGTATAAATTGATACGGTATTACCATTATATTTCAATGCGATTTCATAAACACCAGTTTCAGGTAAATAATACAGATACCAAGTATCACCCCCCTCATCAACATAACTTACTGAATTAGAAAAATCACTCCAGCTTGAATCGTTGATTTTTTTATACGCAAAACTTATGTTTCCTTCTGAAATCTTAAATCCTTTTTTCAGAATTGTTACAGCATCATTAATTTTTACATATCCGCCCTTCCTCGGGTCATTTGTGGGCGCATTCCCCTTCGTTCTGAAGTGTATCATCTGTAAATCAACCTTTACCGCTGATGCTCCAAACGTAAAGGTTTTTGAAACAGTATCGTCAAGTGAATCAGTTACAGTAATGGTATATTCATGTCCGATTGTAAAGCCTGAAAACTGGTCAGTTGGTGTCTTACCGCTCACAAAATTAATTATGTCGTTATCTGTTGTGTAAGGTCCGGTTTTATCATCGCCAGTTTGTTGCCCGCTGCTTGCTTGCGTGTTGTCCTTAAGGGTATAAGTGTACGGAGCAACCATATTGTCTATGATTACACTTGCACTTCCTTCAAGGTTGTCTGGATTAATCTTTTCTTTTACTGTTAAGGTTGGTGTTTTAACAATATTATTTGACTGGCATTCACTGAAAAATTGTTTCTTAAATTCATCAAGTGCCGTAGAACCATCCCTTAAACCGAAATAGAAATAAAATGAATTTTCATATTGCGGCATTGAATATGCTCCGCCATTGTAGAGCAAAAAATGTTTCCTTTGCTCATTATTTGCGAAACTATTCAAGCCGAACCTGAACATGTAATAGTCATCAATACTATCTTCAACCGTTCTTCTTTCAGTATATTTTGTCTCATACTTATCGTAGTCAAGAGGCTCTTCCCACAACCCTAACGAAATCTTTCTGAAAAAGTCAGAAGCGTCTGTCAAGAAATTATCCTCTGGTCTCTCATTAACTACTTTGTTATAAGGTGAGCCAGTATCATGGACATACTTAGCCAATGACCCATCAAAACCATCAGGGCGTAAGAATCTGAAGTTATACTTTTTATAACCTGTTGTTTCGTTTTTTTCAGTTGCAATTAACTTATTGTGGTTAAGAGTTGCAAACATTGAACGAAAAGCGGCACTTTCTATGTCAACATTACTAATAAGTCCAGTTGGAACATAATATCTAAATGTTGGATTTCCATTGTCGTCATATCCCCTTACTTCCTCTCTGCGCTGAGACATAGTAGCCCCAAGCTCGCATATTCTTTTCAGATTTACACAAGACTTAATATTTGAGTCGCTGTTAACACAGGAAAGACTTAAGAAGTGACCACCAGGATAGTACAGATATTTATAACGCTTATTTCCTCCGCCAAACAAACGTTGTAACAGTTTACCTGGCTCTTCAAGTAAACCACTCTGAACATCGTCCTGACCAGGTCCTGAATAGTTCCAAGTAATACCAGCCGATTCAGTAACAGGAATAGGGTCATCACTTTCGCCATAATCAACCTGGTCGGACTCTGTCTTTGTATAGGCACAGTTCGTGGATTGAAAATCAGGTGTAACTCTTTTTACTGAGCCCTGTATTCCTCCGGTTGTCTTTGCCCCAGAAGAACAAACAGTACCACCATTGTTTGTATATATGTAGGCATCGTCATCCATTGTTGTCAATGCAAGATTGGTTGGCATTATGTATGACGAATTGTTAAGGTATTTGAATGCCTGTGGTATACCATTTTCGTCGCAATCATTCAGGGTTCCTAAAAGTACAATATCTGTTGCAAATAAAAGTGTCCTTGAATCACCGTTTGTAGTGCTCTTCCACTCGCACGGCTTCAAATAATAAACGTACTGGCCAAGCATAGTGGTTTCCTCGGTTACAAGTCCGGATTTCTTTCCGAAAATGGCGGATTGGTCCATTCCGGGCTTCTTGTGACATTTTGACGGAACCACGTCAACACCGGCCATTGAGTTTATAGCTCCTGCGATTGAGTTTGAACGGAAGCAAGATTTATTTGTCTTGATTTCGGTCCATGGTTTATTAGGCTCTTGTTTGTATTCAAGCGAACATTGCTGGGTATAATATCTTGATTTCTTAACCCTTGATGTTTCAGCATTCATACAGCCCTGAACCTTGTCTTTATAATATGTTGATATTCCGTTTTTGAGGGAGAACTTATACTTTTTCTTCCTCTTTACTTTTCTCATCCAACGAGGGAAGAAAAGAACACCATTAACCCAGTCATTATAGAAATCAAACTTGATAACTCTATACTCCTGGGCAAGGTTCATTTCAAAACAGTTCATAAGGTAGTCAACATCAACCGTTACACAAGCACTTTCTTTTTCGGCTGCAGAAATATTTTGACTATCGGTTGATGTCTCATCTATAAATTCAGTGGAAGAGAGAGATTCTTTTGTTTCGTCATCTGCTTCTTCAAGGCTTTCACCCGTGTCTGTCGCAGCAGCTAACGTATTCTTCAATAGTGCATCCTTGATTGCTTGGTTTTTGTTTTTCAGACCAGAACCGCAACCAGGTGCAAAATACCACCCTTCCATATCCGGGCATAATCCATCACCTATGTATGTACAGTGAATACCATATTTCTTTACAAAGCTATTGATTGCCCAGTTGATTGTATCATTAACCCAGTCAACTATTTTCTTACCAAAACCACGAACGAGAGGTATTTTTGAAATAATAGTACCAATCAATTTTATTGGCGACAAGACAAGCTCAAAAACACCAATGATTATTCTAAGAATACCGGCGACAATACGATTGACCAATGTAACAATTTTAATAAAAAGTTTTACAAAGATACAAAGAACCGTAAACATAAATGGCAACCTGATACGCATATTGTTATACGGCATCGGATTATTGTTGCCATAGTAGTTGCACCCCTTAATTCCAGAAAACCGTTCGCTTCTCCATCTCTTTGACTTCTGGAAACGAGGAATATATGACTTAACCGTATAAACACCGTTCCAGAACAAATCTCTGTATGAACGTTCTTCCGTATATGTTCCGAAATTATAATCCACAGTTTTCTCATCAACACCAGGATTATTCGGAATCAGGTACTTGGCCCTGTAATAACTCTGGGAACTTCCATCCATGTCGGTAAGGGAAGCACGGAAACGAACCCTGGCCCTTGTTGGAATACCTTTCTCAGGGTCATCAGTAGGAACCATATGACCATATTCGTCAGTCATCATGTAATCAAGATTCATTGGAATCTGATAACACCAGACGCCATTTCCATTGATTAGTTGATTGCCCTTGATTGCAAATTCCTCAACATGTCCTCCTGGAGTCTTACGAATCATTTCAATCGTACCCTCGCCAGCAGTAAGCTCATCCATAGCACCCATCTGATTAGTAGGGACGCACTTCTTGCCGACACCATTTGAAGCGTTATCGGAAATGGCACTACCCATAAAGACACAAGTAGGCTCAAACTTGAATGAAATCTGGATGTCGGCCCTTGTTATACCGATTTCCTCACCATTTTCTTCATTTCCCCAGAACGGCTGAACATAAACCGGCTGGTCCTGACTGAATATCTGGGCAAGACTATCAATGTTCTCGTCCTTCTTAAACTGGTTAGGGTTATCAAATTGTTCAATGGTATATCCCTTATAAACGAAGTCTCTCGGCCTCTGGGAAAGGATACCACAGTCTGAAAGGTCAAGGTCCATATGGAGAGTCTGCATACCGGTTGGAACACCACAAATGAGATAATCACCTGCGGCGTTCGTTCTGGTCGTATAGAGATAATACTTGTCAAAAACTTCAAGAAGTGCATCATTTTCAAGGAGATACGTCTTATGAGGGAAAGTACCTACGGCCTTGTGGCAATCCTTAACAGACTCATCTGGTAAAAGATTGTAACGAATGTCTTTATCATTCTTGACCGATGTTGATGTGTACGGATACAGATTCCACATTTCCATGCTGGAATTCTGTTCGTCTGCCGGAATGAAAACGCTTATCTTTGCATTTGGTACACCGAAGTTACCGTTTGCAAGGACACGACCGACAATGACACCGTAATCAGAATTATGGAGCTTGTAAGTATCTTTGTCGCTTATCTTTAGTGACAAGATTTCAAGACTGTCATAATCCTGGTCAAGATGAACTTCAAGAAAACTGTCAGCTTCACGGCCAACAGTTGTTCTTATTCTATACGATTTGTTTTTCTCTGCCATTTCTTACTGTATGTATAAAACCTAAAAACTTTCTCATGCTCAGCTTCTTATCTTTTGAGAAGATAGAGAAGAACAACATAAACACAATCATTAATGGGATGAATGGAATAACCAAGATATATGCTGCCAATGTTATGACCGCGTCCTTCTTGTTTATGGACATCTTCGGTCTATTCTCATCGGCTACCTTACCATGATAAGCATAATATTTGTTTATCTTATCTATCTCTTGATTTACCTTACACGCACACGCCATATTACTTTGTCTCCTTCGGGTAAACTCTAATATCTCTTTCTGGGTACTTTATCTCAAGCATTGTATCACCATCGCTGTAAATAATTCCATCAGATGCATCCAAGTCAAGTCTATACCTTCCTGGAACCCTCTCTTCCGGCTTGTCACAAGCACCACCGACATAGATTTCCTGACTGGTCTGTGTTGAGCTATACCCATCACAAGTTTCATTATAAACTCTTAGGTCAATGAGGTTTGCAACACCGTCAATCTTTGAGATTTCCTTCTTGAGGTCACCAACATAGAGGTCGTCCCCCATATTTCTCTTCTTGATGTCAAAATAGTCACGAACCTTTTCAATGATAAGGCTAACTACGTCACTCATGTTGTAGTTCTTGTCAACATGTACATCCACCTCAACTGACAGGTTAATGATTCGTCCTGGCTTAATTTCCACAAAGTCATTAATCATTCTGTATTCTGTCAGATAGTTCTGGATATTCTCCGTGAGAAGGGACGGAAGCGCTGCATCAAGTTTCTGCTGGTAGTCAATTCCAAGGAGATAAAGCATAATCTTATTGTTATCCTCTGCCGCACCAACTCTAAATGGTGTTCCATACTTCGGAGGCATCATAAGAACACGGTCAATGTAGTCCTTTGTGGTAACACACCTGTTCTGAGCACCCTTGTTATACTTGATAAGGTACTTCATTTCCTGTACGGTCGGCATGTCCTTACCTGAAACAGAAGGGGTTGTATTTACGACTGTTATTGAATTTCTTACTGCAGCCTTAGTTGCTTCACTTGACTTGGCGCCCATCGGGAAGTTCGTCATAAGTTTTGAAATTGATGAAATTGCACCCTGTGCCACGTTGCTTGCGCTTCCACCGCCAGCCCTATAAAGAATAAAGATAGTAGTTCCGGCCTTAGGAAGTTCTCCAAGTGAATTATTCCTTATTGTTCTGGTAATCAAATACTTGCTAAGAGGAGACATTTCGTCAATATCTGGATATTCAGCACTGTTAAGACCGGCACCGAAGATGACTTTGAGGTACCCATTGTCTGTATACTCAGTAATGAATTTATGCTTTACCGGCTTCCATTCACCCCTTGTGACTTGACATGTCGGGTAAACCTTTTTGTCGGCTGAATTGTAATATCCGTACGCATGAATTTCGGGGCAGTTTCTGTCATTAACGGTTTCACCCCACCTGAACTGTTCGGCAAGGCTGTCAACCTCAAAGAACCTGACAAGTCCTTCACACGGCTCGCCATTTGAATTCTTGATAACCTCATCGTATGAATAGAACTGGCCATATGTTGGATATGAAGTAAGAGCATCGCCATCTTTCATGACAATACTTTCAACATTCATTATTCCCTCAACCGGAATGACAATCTCCATGAACGGTTTAACATCGGAAGACTTAATGGACTTCTTGAAAACCCTGGTCTCACCAGCAGATACGATTGCGAGCTTTGTGATATTGTACTTTGTTACATTACCATTGGCATCAAGCATCGGCTCAATTGTACGGTCACTACGCATAAACTCGTCATATTGTTCTGCGAAGTTGACATCATACATTACCTCAAATATCTGGCTGCTTGAATTCACCATCGTTCCCTTCTTGATGATTGGAAGATACTCCTTTGCATAGGTATCATTAGCAACCGGGACTTGACAAGTGAAACGAACCTCGGCCATAGCACCCTTAGGCCCCGGAACCTTTACACCATTGTTTCTGGCGATGTTCATAACAGAACTCGGCTCCTGGGCACTGTCAATGTTTGTTTCCTGGTATACCCTGTCAATGTGATATGACAGATTGTCAGCTACATCGGCATTAATGTCTATAAGCCACGAACCAATTGACGCATCACTGTAATCGGTCGCCATATCTGGATAATACTTCCTGGAGAAGTCTTTCAATGCGTTTTTGTAGTCATCAAATGTTCTGTTCAGGTATGATATTCCCTTTTCCATATCTGTTGTCTTCTTTTTCTATTCTTTATACTCTAAGTGCGGCGGTCTGTTCAATTTCCTTCATACCTTTCTTGATGGTATAGTGGATAATGACAATTTTTCCGTTGTCACTCTTCTCGTCATTATAAATTGATATATCCTTGAAAGATACGTCTGGAACGTATTTATAAACCTGTTCGGTAATATCATTACGCAGCCTCTCAAACGTAGTTTCATCGGCTGGTTCGTGGATATATTTGATGAGGTCTGTTCCAAAATCTGGGTTACGGAGCCTTTGTCCCTTCGGTGTGAATATAACATGGAGAAGTCGACTTTTTAGAGACTCTTCCTTTGTTTCATTAAGGTCCATGTACAATTCATCATCGTTTTCAAGCGTGAATGGATATTTTATGCCATATTTCTGTGTAAGTCCCATCGTAAAAGTCTTTGCGTATAAATAGTTTTGTTATATTTTTCCCTTACTATAAGATAACATTTAACCTGGTAATAGAAAAGGAAAAACGGGCCCTGAATGGGTCCGTTTTAAAAAATAAAAATAGATTAGATGTATGTATGAATAGATTAGATTAAAGAGGCATGTCCTCCATCTTCGTATATTCAATCTCGTAACGCTTCGGGAAATTATGCTGGATGTAAAGCGTAAGGATACGTTCTGACATGAATCCGCAAATCTCGGCCTGCCACTTAACCTCTCTCCACGAAAGCTTGAACGGGTCGTCGTAACGGATATATCTGCCAGCCCCAAGGTTTCTTCCAATGTGGAGAATAAGGTCTTCATATTCCCTTACGCCAATTCTCTTCATGAAACGTTCCAGAAGGTCAAACAGGAACTCGCAGTACTTGTCATATTCTTCTGCCGGAAGAATGAAACCGTTACTGTAATAAAGGTCAACACCCTTCTTGATGTACTTGTCCCAATCTGCGGCATAGTCCGGATGAACTTCCTTCACAATTCTTTCCATTGTCTTCAAATCATCAATACAGTGCGAGTAACCGTATCCGGCCTCAATGGTGTTTGCTGGGATAAACTTCTTTGCGTTCTCTGGGAAGTTATACGGCTTGCAGCAAATGATGTCATACTCGCTGAAAATCTTGTCAAAGTCTGTATTCTCGTCAATCTCTGTGAAACGACGACGATATTGGGTCTGTCCCTTGTATTTCGCGTCCTTGACATTCTTCCAAATCCAGTAAAGACCGGTATTCTCAACATAATATTGGTTAAGGTATGAAATATTCTCACCTGTATTATCCTTGAGCTTGCAAACGTCCTTATTATTAACTGCAGCTCCGCACTGGAGAGGTGTCATAATCTCATTATTCACAAAACCATAGTCTACCGGATTGAAGCACAGCATGAACAACTGTACATCCTTTCTCTTCTCAACATTGTCCCCCTTGTCGTACTTGTTCGGGTCTTCAACGATATGATAATAATCAAACAAATCAAGTCCAAGACGTTCTTTGATGACCGCAAGCTTTTCACGGGTAGGCTTGTTTGACTTGAAGAATCTCTCCTTCAAAAGATACTCAAACATCTCCGGCTTCAATACCTGGTCCGGGAACCCTCTTACAATCTTGTCAATGTATTCATCAATGGTCTTATCACTATAATGACGAATGAAGAGATATGTGTAGTTATACGGCTGAACCCTGTTGTTTCCTTGAACTTCATTTCCAACCGAATCGCAACACTTCGCAATTCCCGTCGGAGTGTGCGGGCCTTCAAACTTAACATTATCAAGGCCACCGCGAACAATTGACTTTACGTGGAAGTTCTCTGGAATGTCTGGGAACGCACGCTTGAAATCAATCGGCTCCACAATCTTATTGAACCTCATCATAACGGGTCTTCCATCGTTATGTACAAGGTCTGCATCATTAAACATGAGCCAATTGATGTGAATCATGTCAAAGTCTTTGAATTTCTCATCACTAAGTGCCTGACTAAGGCTTGTAAGGGCACTTGAACCGAATGTTATGAACTCATCGCAATCAATGAAAGCAATCCAGTCATAGTCGTTCTTATATGTTTCATAGCACTCATTATATGCCTCAACCTGGCACACCTGTTTATTGCGGTAATCTTTTAGGATGACGTATCCACTGTCAATATAGTCACCGATTACATCGCGGAAATCATCCTCTCCATCATAATTGTTGTCAAACAGGCAGATGTTTGTGAACCCGAGCATCTTGTTATATTCAACGAACTCACGAATATACTGGTTCTCCTTACGTCCAATACAACATGCCAAAGTTCTCAGTTCTTTCGTTTCAATAGTACCAGTTGTTGGCAGTACATTCTTTTCTTCTTCCATATTGTTAATCCTCTTTATCTTTTCTTATAATTTCGGGATAAAACCTGAAAAGGTCAAGACCAATCATATCTTTTACATATTCAAGCTTTTCAGCCGTCGGCTCATTTACTTTGAAAAATACGCCTTTTAACTCCATCATATACCTCGGTGTCCTATGAGGATGGTCCGGAAACCCTCTATCAAGCTTCTTTATAAACTCTTCTATCGTCTTGAAAGAAAAATGACGAAGGTACATGCATTCATAATTTATGGGACATGTGACCATTGCTCCATTGATTTTATTTCCATTACCATCACAACATTTTTCAACATTATCCGGCGTGAGTGGGGTGTCGAATTTTACGTCATCCAAACCACCCCTGATAATTGATTTGATGTAAGCATTATCGCAAACAAACGGATTTCGAAATTTCTTATCATACGGCATCGGCTTTGTAAAGCGTTCAAGAACCGGTCTTCCGTCATTTCTAACCAACCCATTGTCCTCAAAGAGCATCCAATTCACATGAATCATGTCGTATTCATTAAATTTACTGTCTGATAGAACTTTACTTATATCCGTATTGTCCTGGTTAGTAAATGTGAGAAATTCATCACAGTCAAAAAACGCAATCCAATCATAATCATTTTTGTATTCATGGTAGCATTCGTCATAAGACTGAACTTGGCACAATGATTTGTTACGATAATCTTTAAGAATCACATATCCGTCGTCAATATAGTCTCCAATTGCGTCATGAAAATCCTCATCACCATCAAAATTATTGTCGTATAGGCAGATGTTCGTAAATCCGAGACCCTTGTAGTATTCAACATACTCACGAATATACTGATTTTCTTTCCTTCCGATACAGCAGAGTAATGTCTTTATGGCTTTCATTATTTCAATACCCCCTTATAAATGTTGATGTAACTATTAGCCATCTTCTCTGCCGTAAACAGTGGCAATCTCTCCCTCTGTTTCAAAATCAATGAGTTACGGTCATCTTCCTTCATTGCAAACAGTTTTTCAAGACTCTCATTAAGCGATTTTCCGTCCGTAATATCAAAATACTGCCCACAATCACCAGCAACTTCGTGAAAAACCGGAATATCATTCAGGAGCGCCGGACAATCATTCTTGTATGCTTCCAGAATCGGGAGCCCAAACCCCTCAAACTCACTTGGAAACACGAAGCAAAAAGCGTGATGATACAGATTGTTCAACCCGTCTTCATTAAAATAATGATTTTCCACTCTATCTTCAAGGCCATATTGACGAAACATGTCCAGCTCAAACTTGGTAAATTTCTGTCCTGTACAAATCAACTTGAACTCCTTATGTTCCTTCATGAATGGAACTATTTGGTTGAAAAACGGAATGAAGCACTTGTAATTGAGTGGTCCTTGCCTCGTACCGACATAAAGAATATACGGAAAATCAAATGGCTTATTGTATTCGTAATTTTCAGGCAGTTCCCTGTAAGCATTATATACAATATCTATTTTATTCTCTGGAACTTTGTAGATGTCAATGATATCTTTCTTTGTCGCTTCGCTGATTGCCACTACCTTGCTTGCAGCAGCCATGATATCACGCCTCTTGTCAAAATCAGCCAAGCACATATTTTCATTAAACTGTATATAATCTCTAAGTCTTTCAAACGCAAGGTCGTGAACTGTAACAACATACGGTTTATTTACTCCATATTCAAGAAAATATGGGTCGTAGTGGGTTGGGTGAAAAACATCGTAATCCCCACGCTTAATGGCATTCTTTGAGTAAATCCTATTGACTTTTTTCCAATCAATGTCGCTTAACTTAGTTTCGGGAGCCAATTTTCCCGCATTTATAAGCCTATTCAGTGTATATTCTTCTGATGGATAGCCCTGAGCCAGCATATACAGATTCGTGGTTGAAGCAATGCCAATTCCAATTTCTTCTCGCTTCTTAACTTCTTCAACAAGCATGGAAAACACATTGCTAACACCACCACTTTTTTGTATATCAAAAGCCTGATAATCGTATAAAATCTTCATACTCAAAACTTTATATAATCTTTCCAGAATGTCTTAAACTCAAACAAATACGGTTTATGGCATCCCATCGGTAACTTATTATTATTTAACTTGAAAAACAAACTTGGGCCAACCTCAAACGAAAACTCCCTTCCAACCTCAACCGGGCTAATTTTCATTTCATTTTCACAGTTGTTTGAGAAAAACACATCTTCCGGGATAGCTTCATTATCAGCTTCTGCCTCATGTGCTTTGCATAGTTCAATAAACTTATCAACCCTTCTTAGTGAAAAACCACCATTGCCGCATTTAACTGCCGTCGCTGTATTTTTCTCCGTGTCAATTGAAATCCAAGGGGCACCTATATAATCATAACCAAGACTAATAAAATAGTCTATGTTATCTCCGAAAGCCCAGCAATCAAGCTGATAAATCAACATATATTGATATTCACTGAAAGAATTGTAGAACTCCCATCTCTTACACAAATGATTATATGAATTTATGCTGCTGAAAAATCCCTTGGCCAATCTTTTCACCCTAAACTTATAATTCGGGCATAAACTTGTGTAGCCAGAAAGGTCCAAACCAAATGGGGCAACCAGAAATATGTCGCGCTTTTCACCAAATGTTCTTACACATTGGATGAGGGCTGCTTGTTCAAAGAAAATCGGATTCTTCTTATAAACAGGCACCACTATACAGCATTCCTCCTTATATTCTTCCCATTCTATCACTTCTAATCTTTTCTTATAATATAATTCGGAGTGGTACAAAAGTCAAATGCCCCACACATAGTGCGGGGCATCATCTTATTCTTCATTCACCTCATCTCTTCCACCTTTCGTTAAGTAGTCGTATAGGTCGTCAATGTTGTTCAGGTCGGCGATTACCTTTCCATGAATTTCTTCTCCCGGGTAATACCATTCCTTCGTTTCCTCGGTACTTTCGTAAATCTTGTGGTCAACATCCTCGTATAGCCACCAGGAAACAAGGTCAAGCCCATCTTCTCCGAATTCAGACTTCATCAACTCATCAAAGAAAATACCGGCATAGTCTGTGTACTTGCAATTATAGATGTCTATCTTGAGTTTGTACAATTCATCAACAAAGTCATTGTATTCCTCAATTTTATAAATCATCTCCTTGAATTTCTCTCTTGTCATCATATGTTATCCTCCATAATATTCTTTATCTGGTGCGTGATACCTGTTCTTCTGCCACTCAATACCGGCAAGAAACGCATTACACAACATACCGTGCCAAACACTCGTCTTTAGCTCAAAGTCATCAGCATATTTTTCGGCAGCATCAAGTTCTTCCTTTTCAAACTTAATCATATTTCAATTCGTTTATCTTGTTTATTTTCTCAACAAACTCTTCCGGAGAACAACCGGCATGAATGGCGACGCTTCCCTTGTTGGATTTGCGCTCAATGCCTGTGCAGAAAATCCAGGCAACAGCACCGGCATTTATGTCCCGAACACAGAAGG
>OCTW011616270.1_pt1 | contig 29210 bp, 25 predicted proteins | sample 1539671 | NCBI WGS metagenome assembly OCTW01 (sample SAMN02144230, study PRJEB22623) | gut metagenome | biome: sheep rumen | host: Ovis aries | place: New Zealand | reverse complement strand
GATGATGACGCTTATGCCGATTTCTTGGAAGAAAATCATATCAATGATAACCATTTTAATTATCAAAACATTACAGATATTAACGATCGCTACAATTTTCTGTTAAACAAACTTTTGTTTGAGCAAAATGAAATTTATTTTGATGATTTAGCAGATGAGTTATTTGTTAGTCGATCAACATTATCTAGTGACTTTAAAAAGATTAGAGAAAAGTTTAAACCATATCATTTAAAAATTGAGAGCAAAGCCAATAAGGGTGTTTATGTGATGGGGCAAGAACGTGATAAACGTCGATTCATCATGGACTACTTTATCGATTCTGGTTTCATCAACACCATGCATTCATATGTTGATAATGAATTGCTTAATCAAAAGATTTCTTTTGAAGAGTTAACAATCATTGTCCTTGATGAATGTCGGGAAGGTGGTCTTAAATTATCAGATTTTGTGATTCAAAATTTGGTCATCCATATTGCCTTAGCAATCAGACGTATTACTGAAGGTTTTCAAATCAGTAAGGTGTCAGAAGATGAATTGGTGCTGAGAGGTTTGGCAGAGCGTCAAATTGCAGAAAATATTCTAAAACGTGTTTCAAGTTCAACAGGAATTCATTTCCCGATTGAAGAAATTGATTACATTACGTTACACTTGGTTTCAAAAGGTCACGGGAATGCTTGTCATATTTCTGAAGTATTGCAAGAACAAATGCGACAAGAATTAATTGACAGTATCGACCAAGTTAATCCAACTGTGAAGAATGATTTTCAATTGATTGAAGGACTCCTAGCTCACTTGTCTACGATGTTTATTCGTTTGCAAGGTCGAGTTGAGATGGAAAATCCATTAACATCAGAGATTCGAGCAAAATACAATGACATGTATGAGTTAGCAGAGCACGTGGTTAAGAATATGCCAACCTTCAGCGCTTACACTTTAACACCAAATGAAATCGCCTACATTGCTCTTCACTTTATGGCAGCAAAGGAAAGATATAAGGAGCAACGTAAATACAATGTTCTTGTTATCTGTGCTACTGGTTACGGTAGTGCTCAAATGTTGAAGAGCCGAATTGAAAATGAGCTCGGGAACTTAGTTTCAATTACGGATGTGATTGGTTATTACGAAATCAATGATGAAAAGTTAAAAGGTATTGATTTTATTGTATCTTCGATTGACTTATCAAACTTGATTTTCAATATTCCAGTTTTCACGGTTTCAGTCTTTTTAAATGATGATGAGCTGAAGGATATCAAACAGGGAATTTCTCACTTGAACACCTCTTTAGCAAAAATAGAAGATCGTCAATCAGAACTCAGTGTAAGCGATGTGTTTGACGATTACTTCTCAGAAGATTATTTTTTCCTTCTATCAGATGCGTCAAAAGAAGAAGTACTTCAAATTTTGGCTAATAGCATTTCAGTTAATGAAAACGAGCAGTTTGAAAAACGCTTGTTGGATATGATGAAACAGCGTGAAGCAATGAGTTCAATTGTTTTCGGGAAAAACATCGCTGTTCCTCATCCGCTGAAAGCCGTAGGAAGTAAACATCACTTTGCCGTAGCAATTGTTAAAAACGGAGTGAAATGGGATAAACAATATCCTTCAATTAAAATCGTCTTTTTAATGTCAATGTCAATTCATGATAATGATGGCTTACCAGAGTTGACATCTGCCATTGTAGATTTGGTTGATAATCCAAAACTTCAAGAACGTATGTTAACTTGTCAATCATTTGATGAATTTAAAAAAATATTTTTAACTATTTAAAAAGGAAGTAGGAGTTATATGAATTCAGAAGAATTGCAAGTTGCAGCATTTGAGATTATCTTAAATTCCGGTAACGCACGTTCAATCGTTCACGAGGCATTTGATGCCATGCGCGAAGGTAACTATGCGTTAGCAGAAGAAAAATTGAAAGAATCAAATGACGAATTACTAAAAGCCCACCAATCACAAACACACTTGTTACAAGAATATGCAGGTGGTAAAGAAGTTAATGTTGAAATCATCATGGTTCACGCTCAAGACCACTTGATGACAACAATGACTCTTCGTGAAGTTGGACTTGAAATGTTAGAGTTATACAAAAAAATCGGTTAGTTAGGCAAGAAAGGAGATAGCTATGGCTGCTTTAACAGAAAAGGAGAAAAGAGAATTAGACGCAACTAGACGTGAAAACGGGATAAAAAACATGTACTACACACGTTACTTCCTTATTCGTTACATCGTCGCCTTCTTCTTTTTCATCAATCTGTACTGGATTTTGATGTTCTTATCAGCCAGTCACATCAGTCTAGTTATTATTCCTGTTCTTATGGCTGTCTTTGGTGCCATTTGTATGTGGGAACAATCACGAATGTATTCAAGGGAACAAAAACCAGCGATTAAAACGCAATTTTATTTCCAAACGATCATTGCTTTAAATATCATTTTAATTATTGCCACTTTATTTAAGCAATATCACTATTTTTATCCATTCTTATCTGAGAATGGTACGACTCAACTTATCCTAATCGTGATGCTTTTACTTGGGATTATAATTTCATCATGGATGTTAGTTAAAATTGGTCGTATCAACCGTAACTCAGATAAACAATATTATCGCATTCAAAAATATTTGGCATCAATCAATTAGTTAACAACAAACATTCAACAGTTTTTAGGAGGAGAAGAAAATGTTTGAATTTTTAGAAAAGTACTTAATGGGGCCGATGGCTAAAGTTTCTGCTTGGCGTCCTGTTCGTGCCATTGTTGCCGCTGGTATGGCCAGTATTCCGTTTACTATCGTCGGATCTATGTTCCTTGTCTTGAGCATTATCCCACAAGCCTTTCCAATTCCTGCCTTAACATCAATTTGGGCAAACTCAGTTGATAAGATTGCACCACTTTACTTGCAAGCTTACAACTGTACAATGGGTATCTTGTCACTATACTTTGCCATTGTTATTGGTTATGAATACACTAAAATTTTCGCTGATGAAGAAGAACTTGATGTAGATCCAGTTTACGGTGCTCTACTTTCAGTATTTGCTTTCTTCTTGACAATTCCAGAGTTGCTTGTTAAAAATGGTTCATTTGACTATTTGAACGTTAAAGGTGCTACAATCAATGGTTGGACTGTTGGTGGTAACAGCTTGGCTCGTTTGTCAACTTCAGGTATGTTTACAGCTATCTTGATGGCTATCCTTGCTGTTCAACTTTACCGTGTATGTATCAAACGTCACTGGGTTGTTAAAATGCCAGAAGCAGTTCCTTCAGGGGTTTCTCGCTCATTCTCAGCTTTGATTCCATGTGCTTTCGTAGCTATTGTCGTTCTTGTTATCGATGGTGTGTTCATCGCACTTGGTACTGACATTTACAATGTCGTTGCTATTCCATTTGGTTTCGTTCGTCACATTGCAAACTCTTGGCTTGGTATTGTGGTTATTTACCTTCTTGTTCACGCTTTGTGGATTGTTGGTATCCACGGTGCTAACATCGTTATGGGTCTTGTTAACCCAATCCTTTTGTCAAACATGGCAGAAAACGTTGACGGCGCACACATTGCTTTCGCCGGTGAATTCTCAAACTCATACGTTATCATGGGTGGTTCTGGTGCAATGCTTCTTGCCTGTGTATGGCTTGCAGTAGCAGCTAAATCATCTCAACTTAAAATGCTTGGTCGTGCAGCTATGGGTCCTGCAATCTTCAATATCAATGAACCACTTATCTTTGGTCTTCCAGTTGTATACAACCCAATTCTTGCCCTTCCATTCATCCTTGCACCAATCGTGAGTGCTTCAATCGCATATTGGTCAATCAAACTTGGTTTTGCCGCTGTATCTATCATTCAAACTCCATGGCCAACACCAATCGGTCTTGGTGCCTACATCGGATCAGGTGGTAACATCGGTGCCGTTATTACAGCTCTTGTTTGTGCTGTAGCAGCATTCTTTGTTTGGTTCCCATTCCTTAAAATGTATGATTTGAAACTTCTCAAAGAAGAAGGCGTAGAAGCTTAATAGAATTAAGAGCGGGTATATCCCGTTCTTTTTTGTTTGAAAATGAAAATCTAGAATATATTTTTCGTATCATAGTATCATTTTTTCTGAATATACTTAAAGAATTTTTCAGTAAGCTAGCGTATAATGGGAGACAAGGAGGGTGTTATGACAGTTAAAGTAATTGCAACCGACATGGACGGAACATTTCTAACAGATACAAAGACATATGATAAGGTCTTATTTGAACGACTTTTTGACCATTTTATGGAAGAAGGAATTAAATTTGTTGTTGCTAGCGGTAACCAATATCGCCAAATTATCAAACAATTTCCAAGACACAAACACCAGATGTCATTTGTAGCTGAAAATGGTGGACATATTATTGAAAATGGTAAGACATTGCAGGAAGAATTTGAGACGGTAGAAGCTGTTTCGGCATTGGTAAATTTTATTGAGAAAAAATATCCTGATACTGTAATTAATCTAGCAGGAAAAACATCATCTTATTTACCAGTGACAACGCCGAAAAAGATTAAGGAGTTATTGAGTTATTATCTTCCAGTTTTAAAATATGTTGACAATCTTCATCCAATTCCTGAAGACGATTATTTCAAAGTGACTTTACTAGTTCGTGACGAGTTAACTTTTCAAGTTCGCGATGAAATCAATACACTTTTTGCAGACTATCAATTAACGGCGACCTCTAGCGGTTTTGGTTGTATTGATGTTATTCCCTCACACGTTCATAAAGGAACTGGGCTTGATTTCTTATTAGATCATTGGGGATATGGTCCAGAAAACCTTATGGTATTTGGTGACGGTGGAAATGACATCGAAATGTTAAAATTGGCAAAATATTCTTTTGCCATGGCAAATGCTTCGCAGGAAATCAAAAATGTTGCTCATTACCAAGCACCATCAAATCAAGAAAATGGTGTTTTACAGGTTTTAGCTAACCATTTTTTGAAAGGTTCTGATTTGTGATAAAATAATCACAAAGGAGAAAAAATGACTGATTTTCAAGAATTATATCACCGAGCAGATGTCAAAGAATATCGTAATTATGTGTTAATTGATCAGCAAAATCAATTGTGGGAAAAATTTGATGCTTTAAATAGCAGTGCTTCTAACCCCAATATCGTTTTTGCTGGGGATTCTATCACGGAATATTTTCCCATTCATGAATTGTTGTCATCAGATTTAACTCTTTATAATCGTGGCGTCCATGGGATTAATAGTCTTCATCTATTGGAACACCTTGATTCTCAAGTACTTGAATTGCTACCAAGCAAAGTTTTTCTATTAATTGGTGTCAATGATTTGAAAAATCGAAGACCAAAAGAAGTTTATCAAACTATCAAAACAATTATTGAGAAAATTCAACAGCAGTTGCCTGAGAGTCAGATTTTCTTATTGTCTGTTTTTCCGATGAATGAATCGCCTGAATTTGTACGCACACCAAGCCTGCGAAATAATGCAAGCATTTCACAACTTAATAAACTATTAGAACAATTGGCTAGTCAGCAAGTTAAATGGCTTGATTTACATGATTTATTGTGTGATGAATCTGGGCAATTAAAACATGACTGGACAATTGATGGACTTCATTTGACTGTTGAAGGATATCGAGTCATTGCAAAAGTGATTCAAACTTATCTATGATGGGATAGTATCACTTTCCAAGACAATAATGGAAGATTGCGCTTTCAAAGAACGATATAATCTTATTGTACTTAATTGAAAGAGGGAAAAGATATGACAAAAGCATTTCCAAAAAATTTCCTTTGGGGTGGGGCAATTGCTGCTAACCAAGCCGAAGGTGCTTATAATGAAGATGGTCGTGGACTTGTTGCGACTGATGTGACAACAGGTGGTAGTGTTGATGCACCGCGTTACATGACTTATATTGATAAAGATGGCAAGCCTGGTAAAGCGCCAGCCATGGGACACAATGGTAAAATTCCTGAAGGCGCCAAATATGCGGTGCTTGACACAGAGCATTATCCAAACCATGTAGCCGTTGATTTCTATCACCGCTACAAAGAGGATATTAAGTTGTTTGCCGAAATGGGTTACTCTGTTTTCCGCTTGTCAATCTCTTGGGCGCGAATTTTTCCAAATGGTGATGACAAAGAGCCTAATCAAGCTGGGCTAGATTTTTACCGTTCTGTTTTTGAAGAATGCCGTAAATATAACATTGAACCATTGGTATCAATTTGGCATTTTGATACACCACTTGCTTTGGAAGAAAATTATGGCGGATGGAAAAATCGTAAACTGATTGATTTTTACGTGCGTTACTGTGAAGTGATTTTCAATGAATATAAAGATTTGGTTAAATATTGGCTAACTTTCAACGAAATTAATAACACAACCATGTTTCTTGATATGTTTGGTTCAAAAGCCAGTGATGCTGACTATCAAGAAGGTTATCAAATTCTTCACCATCAATTTGTAGCATCAGCTAAGGCTGTACAAATTGGGCATGCCATTAACCCTGATTTCATGATTGGAAATATGATTTGTGGCATTACTTTCTATCCTGGAACTTGTGATCCTGCAGATATCTTAGCAAACGAGCACAAGTGGCAGTCTGGCATTTATTATTGCGGTGATGTCCAAGCTAAAGGAAGATATGGTACTTATGCCAAACGTCTTTGGAAAGAGCATAATGTTGAACTTGATATCACTGAAGAAGATCTTGAAGATTTGAAACGTGGTACGGTTGATATGTATACTTTCTCATATTATATGTCAAATAATGTGACTACTCATACTGGTGGTGAACAGGTTTCTGGTAACTTTTCAGCTGGTGCTAAAAATCCTTATTTGACTTACTCAGATTGGGGTTGGGCACACGATCCAACGGGGCTTCAATATTACCTTGAAAAAATTTACGACCGTTATGAAATTCCTTTAATGGTGGTTGAAAATGGTCTTGGTGCTTTTGACACGGTAGAAGAAGATGGTTCTATTCATGATAATTACCGAATTGGTTATCACCGTGCTCATATCAACGCCATGGCAAATGCTATTGAAAATGGTGTTGACCTTATCGGTTACACAACTTGGGGATGTATTGATATTGTTTCAGCCGGTACTGGTGAAATGCGCAAGCGTTATGGCTTTATCTACGTTGATATGGATGATGCTGGGAATGGTACTCTTAACCGCACACCAAAAGATAGTTTCTATTGGTATAAAGAAGTTCTTGCTACTAATGGCCAAAAAGCTATTAAAGAAGCTGAAAAATAAAAAACAATGCTCCTGCAACATGTGGGAGCATTGTACTAGTTCACTTTAGTTTTAAAATAAGAATGGAAGATGTGATGATAAAGATAATAGCCGTTGATATGGATGGAACATTTTTGGATGAAGAGGGAAAATTTGATGCGAACCGATTTGAACAGTTACTAGATGAATTAGATAGACGTGGTATTTTATTTGTTGTCGCAACTGGAAATCAAATTTCAAGAATGAAAATCGTTTTTGGGGATTTTGCTAAACGGCTAGCTTATGTTGTAGGAAATGGCAGTCATTTAGTTGTCAAAGATAAGACGATTTATTTAAAAAACTTAAGTTCACAGCAACTTCAACATTTTTTGGATTATTATCAAAATCATTTTGACGATTATCACATCGTTATTTCATCCCCAGAGCATTCCTATATGACTAAAGGTGCTTATGCTTGTCAGAATTTAGCAGATGAAGCAACTCTAGATTATTACAATGCAAGTTTTCCAAACGTGATTTTACTAGATGACGTGTCTGATTTGCCAAAAGAAACAATTAATAAAATCACAATGCAATTGCCTTTGGCGGTATTTGAGAAAGTTAGCGCTGACTTTAAAAAGGAATTTCCTGATTTGGTTCCCATGGCGAGTGGCTTTGGTGCAATTGATGTGGTTTTACCGGGAGTAGATAAAGCTTTAGGCTTGAAAGAGTTGATGAGATTACGTGAAGTATCGGCTAATCAACTAATGACTTTTGGTGACGGGGAAAACGATATTGCCATGTTGCAATTAGCTAAATACTCTTATGCTATGGAAAATGCGCCTGAACGTGTAAAAACGGCTGCTAATTTTTTAGCTCCATCAAATGCTAAAGCAGGTGTTTTTCAAGTCATTGAAAACTATCTAGCTAATCATTAGATATAAAAAACTAGGAGTAATCCTAGTTTTTTTATTATTTCATGCGAGCAAAGTAATTTTTTGTTTCTCGAATAATAACTGGTGAGAGGGCAAGTAAAGCGATAAGGTTTGGAAGAGCCATTAACCCGTTAACGATATCCGCAATAATCCAAATTAATTCCAATTTGAGGAACCCACCAAGGGCAACCATGATGACAAAAATAGTTCGGTAGAGTTTGATGTGTTTTGTTCCGAAAAGGAATTCAAAGCAACGTTCACCATAGTAAGACCAACCAAGAATAGTTGTAAAGGCAAACAAGACCAAACAGAATGTAAGAGCCAGTGCACCTGGTGTTCCAAAGAGTGATGAAAAGGCTGCTTGAGTCAATGGAGCCCCTTCAAGACCAGCTACTGTCCATTTTTGAGTAACAATGATTGAAAGGCCAGTCAAAGTACAGATGATAATAGTATCAATGAAAGTACCAGTCATTGAAATAAGTCCTTGTTCAACAGGTTCTTCTGTTTTAGCGGCCGCAGCAGCAATTGGTGCTGAACCTAGACCAGATTCATTTGAGAAGACTCCACGTGCAATACCTTTTTGGATAGCATCTTTAACAACAGCTCCGGCAAAACCACCGACAGCAGCAGTACCAGTAAAGGCACCAGAGAAGATTTCACCAAATGCTGGTAGAATTTGGTTTGCATTGCAGAAAATAACAGCAAGTGTTGCTAGGATATAAATGATTGCCATGAAAGGAACCACTTTTTCAGCAACTTTTGAGATTGATTTAATTCCACCAAAGATAATAATAGCAACTACTACAGCAACAACGATACTAACGATTTGTGGCGCTAAGCCAAATGAATTTTCAAGTGATGAAGTAATTGAGTTAACTTGAGAGAAAGTACCAATACCAAAGTAGGCAACAAGGATACCTGCAATGGCAAAGAAGACAGCAAGTGGTTTCCAACGTTTACCCATACCGTTTAAGATATAATACATTGGACCACCAGAAACTTCGCCGTTATCATCACGCGTACGATATTTGATAGCAAGAAGCCCTTCAGAATATTTTGTTGCCATTCCAAAGAAAGCAGCCATCCACATCCAAAAAAGTGCACCAGGTCCACCGGCCTTGATAGCTGTTGCAACCCCAACAATGTTTCCTGTACCAACAGTGGCAGCAAGAGCAGTTGCAAGAGCAGCAAAACTTGAAATATCCCCTTGACCTTTATCGTCAGCGAAAATGAGTTTGAAGGCCTTAGGTAATTTTAAAACCTGAAGTAAACCAAGACGAACTGTTAAGTAGATCCCAGTTCCCACTAAAAGAATAAGCAGTGGGGCACCCCAGACAATATCATCTAACATTGTAAAAAAGTTAAGCATATACGAAAAAACTCCTACTAAATATAGCTCCCACGATGCCATTTAGAATAGAAAAAGGAGTTATCATTACGATAACTCCTGAAAAGTGATAAGAAGACTGACAAAGATAATTCAACCTTACCTGTTAATCGATTCTTATCTTCTGTCCTTTTGCCTGAGAGTTTGAGCTAAACTTAGCGTTCAGCCTTGCCCCTTCGGCGCCTATCTAGTTCTTTTGTGTCAGTATTACAATACTTAGTCCTTAAAAACATACTGACTCAAAAGAGCGCTAGTGTAATAAATTATTACTAGGTCTCTCCAGAAGTCCGTCCATCACCCAGTCCCTGTCTATGACACCTGAGAGCGTAACTCCTTCGGCGAAAGGCAAGCTTTCTTCTCCTGAATGACATCATTCGGTTTGCTATTTGATTTGAATACTATGTTAAAGCAAAAACCGAACTTTGTCAATAGTATTTTTTAAATTGTTTGGGAAAAATATAAAATGTGAAAAAATTAGAGAATAATTTGGGATAAAATATTAATAATCTTTTCTAAGTCTTGATTTGAGATATTGGCGTAGTTTACGATAAAACACTTGTCAAACTGCTTATTTTCGCCATGATAGTAGTGAGAAATTGGTGTTATTTGCAAGTCATTTTTGAGAGCCTGCTGGCAAATTTCTTCTTCAGATAAACGACTTTTTATGGTCATAATAAAATGCAAACCAGACTCTTCTTCATGGATGCTGATGTGTTTTTTTAAAGGACTTGCTAATAAATTTTGAATCAGATAATCACGTTTTTTCTGATAAAACAGGCGCATACGATTTAAATGTTTTTCAAAATAGCCGTCTTGCATAAAATAAGCCAGCGTATATTGCTGTAAATTAGAGACAGTATTGTTGTAAAAGCTGAGCTGTTTTTCAAAGCGCTCTAGTAATTGTGGTGGCAAAATCATGTAACTAATACGAAGTGTAGAAGCTAAGCTTTTGCTAAAGGTATTAATGTAGATGACTTTTCCAAGACTATCGATTTCTTGAAGGCTTGGAATTGGTAAGCCATGAAAGCGAAACTCACTGTCGTAGTCATCTTCAATGATATAGCGATCTCCTTGATTTGCCCAACTAAGAAGTTCATAACGCTTACTAATAGAAAGAATAGCACCTGTTGGAAATTGATGAGAAGGAGAAAGGTGAACAATATCAGCATTTTTTTCTTTTAGTTGAGACATACTAATGCCGTCTTCTTCCATATCGATAAAGGTTTGTTTGACCTTGAATTGTTGGTAAATTTTTTGAATTTTTGAGTAGCTTGGTTCTTCCAGAGCGACTGTTTTATCCAATCCTACCAACTGAATGAGAATAGTATACAGATACTCTGTCCCAGCTCCAATGATAATTTGTCGAGGATCAACAGCCATTCCTCGATAGTCGTTTAAGTGTTTGGCAATGGCTTGTCTCAACATGAGAACTCCCTTACTTGGTGAGGGGTGAACAAGTTCATTTTGACAATTGTTGAGGACTTGTCGAACAATTTTTGACCATGTTGCAAAAGGAAAAGTCTCAGAATTGGTTTGGTTGTTGCTTAGTCGTAAACTTGGTTTGACCTCATCTGGCATGCTTTCTGGGTTTGAAAGTAACCTTATTGTTTTTTCAACAGGTGGATGATGAGGATTAATTTTTGACACAAAAAAACCTCTTTTAGCCTGGCTGTAAATATAGCCTTCAGCTTTTAATTGCTGATAGCTTGTTTCTACCGTAACAATAGACACCCCAAGGTGTTTGGCTAAATTACGTTTTGAAGGAAGCTTTTCACCTGCTTCAAGAATGCCAGCTGTAATATCGTTTTTTATAGCTCGATAGAGCTGTTCATAAAGGGGAATAGATGCGTGATTGTCCAATGAATATGTAAGCATAAAACCTCCAAACTGACCCTATAAAAAAGTTTTTATTTGACGCTTGATACCATGTCAGTTTTTATTATAATGAAAAGCAACAAAAAAGTAAATGAGGTATTTCTAATGACAAATCAACGTTATCAACTCAACAAACAATTGGCCCAAATGCTTAAAGGTGGTGTTATCATGGATGTCACTACACCAGAACAAGCGAGAATCGCTGAGGCAGCAGGTGCGTGTGCCGTCATGGCACTTGAAAGAATTCCAGCAGATATTCGAGCAGCTGGTGGTGTTTCACGCATGAGTGATCCTAAGATGATTCAAGAAATTCAAGAAGCTGTTTCTATTCCAGTTATGGCAAAAGTTCGTATTGGTCATTTTGTAGAAGCCCAAATTCTTGAGGCTATTGAAATTGACTACATCGATGAAAGTGAAGTGTTGTCACCGGCAGATGATCTTTACCATATTGATAAAACAAACTTTGATGTTCCTTTTGTCTGTGGAGCTAAGAATCTTGGAGAAGCTCTACGCCGTATTGCTGAAGGAGCAAGCATGATTCGTTCAAAAGGTGAACCTGGTACAGGCGATGTTATCCAAGCTGTTCGTCATTTGCGCCAAATGAACCGTGAAATTGCTCGTTTAACTTCTCTTCGTGAGGATGAATTGTATCATGCGGCAAAAGAACTTCAAGTTCCATATGATTTGGTTAAAGAAGTTCATGAAACTGGTAAATTGCCAGTTGTTCTATTTGCTGCAGGTGGTGTGGCTACGCCTGCTGATGCAGCACTTATGATGCACCTTGGAGCAGAAGGTGTCTTTGTCGGATCAGGAATTTTCAAATCAGGAGATCCAGAAAAACGTGCTCGTGCGATTGTTCAAGCAGTCACTAATTATCAAGATAAGAAACTACTTGCAAAATTGTCAGAAAATCTTGGTGAAGCAATGGTCGGGATTAATGAAGATGAAATCCAATTGCTTATGGCTGAACGTGGCATCTAGGAGGTTGTATGGTTTTAATTGGAGTACTTGCTTTACAAGGCGACTTTGCAGAGCACAAAGCAAAATTAGCTTCGCTAGGAGCTAAGACTTTTGAAATTAGACAGTTAAAGGATTTAGAGAAACCTTTAGATGGTCTTGTTTTACCTGGAGGAGAATCAACCGTTCAGGGAAAATTATTACGTGACTTGGGACTTTTAAAACCTTTGCAAGAAAAAATCAAGCAAGGATTGCCTGTTTTAGCAACTTGTGCCGGTTTGATTCTGCTTTCTGAGAAGGTGGAAAATCAAGCAGACAATTATTTGGGAACATTGCCAGTGACTGTCAAGCGTAATGCTTATGGTAGACAATTAGGAAGTTTTCATGCCAGTCTTGACTTTGCGAATTTAGGTCAAGTCCCTGCAACATTTATCCGAGCTCCTTATATTTGTGGGGTTAGAGATGATGTTGAAATTTTATCGCAACATGATGGAAAAATCGTCGTTGCCCGTTATCAAAATCAAGTTGGTTTATCTTTTCATCCAGAAGTTGATGATAACGATATTGTGCATTCTTATTTCTTGAAGATTTGTCAAACAAAGTAAAACCAGCCAACATTATTTCTTTAAAAAATGGTACAATAGAAAAGCATTGATTTTAATGAAATAATTAATATAGAGAGGAATAAATCTCGGATGGTTTTCATGGCTGATAGGAGCTGATGGCAGAACCTCCGTGGTCTTTTATACGATGAATCCTTTATTAAATGGTATGAATGATAAGCAGGCTGAAGCTGTTAAAACGACAGAAGGTCCGCTTTTGATTATGGCAGGTGCGGGCTCTGGGAAGACTCGCGTGTTGACACACCGCATTGCTTACTTAATTGATGAAAAATTTGTAAATCCTTGGAATATCCTTGCAATTACCTTTACCAATAAAGCTGCCCGTGAAATGCGTGAACGTGCTATGGCTTTGAATCCAGCGACTGCAGATACCTTGATTGCGACTTTCCACAGCATGTGTGTGCGTATTTTACGTCGTGATGCTGACCATATTGGTTACAATCGCAATTTCACTATCGTGGATCCAGGTGAGCAACGTACGCTCATGAAACGTATTTTGAAGAATCTTAACCTTGATCCTAAAAAATGGAACGAACGTGCGATTCTTGGAACCATTTCAAATGCTAAAAACGATTTGCTTGATGAAGTGGCTTACGAAAATCAAGCAGGTGATATGTACACGCAAATCGTGGCAAAATGTTACAAAGCTTACCAAGCTGAACTTCGTCAAAGCGAAGCCATGGACTTTGATGACCTTATCATGTTAACCCTTCGTTTGTTTGACCAAAATCCTGATGTGTTAGCTTATTATCAACAACGTTACCAATACATTCATGTGGATGAGTATCAAGATACTAACCACGCGCAATACCAATTGGTCAAACTTTTGGCTTCCCGCTTTAAAAATATCTGTGTCGTTGGTGATGCCGACCAATCTATTTATGGTTGGCGTGGTGCGGATATGCAAAATATCCTTGATTTTGAAAAAGATTACCCGGAAGCTAAGGTTGTTATGTTGGAAGAAAACTATCGTTCCACTAAGAAAATCTTGCAAGCAGCAAACGCTGTTATCAATAACAACCGCAATCGTCGTCCGAAAAAACTTTGGACTCAAAATGCTGATGGGGAACAAATTGTTTACTACCGTGCGCGTGATGAACGTGAAGAAGCAGTCTTCGTTGCTTCAACGATTGACAATATTGTCCGTGAACAAGGTAAAAACTTTAAAGATTTTGCGGTTCTTTACCGTACCAATGCGCAATCACGTACTATTGAAGAAGCGCTGCTCAAATCAAATATTCCATATACTATGGTTGGTGGAACAAAATTCTATAGCCGTAAGGAAATTCGTGATGTGATTTCATACTTGAACGTTATTGCCAATACAGCTGATAATATCAGTTATGAACGTATTGTTAATGAACCAAAACGTGGTGTTGGTCCTGGAACGCTTGAAAAAATTCGTAGCTTTGCTAACCTTCAAAATATGAGCTTGCTTGACGCTTCAGCTAATATCATGCTCTCTGGTGTTAAAGGAAAAGCTGCGCAAGCTGTTTGGGATTTGGCAAACCTTCTTATGAATCTTCGTGCGGATTTGGATAAATACACAGTTACTGAATTAGTTGAAGCTGTCCTTGATAAGACTGGATATCTTGATGCCCTTCGTGTACAAAATACTCTTGAAAGCCAAGCACGTATCGAAAATATCGAAGAATTCTTGACTGTTACGAAAAACTTTGATGAAAATCAAGATGATGCTCCTGAAGATGAATCTGGTATTGACAAACTAAGCCGTTTCTTGAATGATTTGGCTTTGATTGCTGATACTGATGACGGTGATGCAGAAACTGCAGAAGTGACTTTGATGACCTTACATGCTGCCAAAGGTTTGGAATTTCCAATTGTCTTCTTGATTGGTATGGAAGAAGGTGTCTTTCCACTTTCTCGTGCCGCTGAAGACCAAGATGAGTTAGAAGAAGAACGTCGTTTGGCTTACGTTGGTATCACACGTGCTGAGCAGTTGCTTTTTGTAACTAATGCCAATACGCGTACGTTGTTTGGTAAGACAAGCTATAATCGTTCATCACGCTTTATTCGTGAAATTGATGATGAACTATTGCAATACCAAGGTTTGGCTCGACCAGCGAATTCATCATTTGGCGTTCGTTATAGCAACAGTAGTAGTGACTCGATGAGTTTTGGTAAGGGCATGAGTCTTCAACAAGCCCTTCAGGCACGCAAAGCAAAAGTTCAGCCGACATCTCGTGCTGCACAGCCATATTCAAAAGCTGGAAAAGCTGTTCCATTTGGGCAATCAGCTAGCGCTTCAAAAGAAGCTGTTGACTGGCAAATCGGAGATATTGCTCACCACAAAAAATGGGGTGATGGAACAGTTCTTGCTGTCACTGGAACAGGTAAAACTCAAGAACTTAAAATCAATTTCCCAGAAGTTGGCCTTAAAAAATTACTTGCCAGCGTTGCACCGATTGAGAAGAAATAATAGGAGAAGTAATACCAAAAGAAATCCAAGGTAAACTTGGATTTTTTTTTTAATTCTCAATCAGCAACAGTTTTAGTAGAAGCTGACAATTTAAAGACAGCAACAGCTAAAGCCAGAAATGTAATCCAAGTGGATGTGATATTCCACGAAGATAAACTACTAAATAATACTGTTCCGACAGGAAGGGACAAGGTGAACAAAAAAGTCAGAAAATTATTTGTTTGTGCTAAGGTATTGGCTGGAAGATTGCTCAATAATTGAGAATTAATTTTAGGATTAACTTTTCCGACTAAATAACTGGCAAATGCTAGTAGTAAAATACCGATAATTAAGGGGAAGTGGATAAGATTTGAAAGACCGACAAGAAAGAAAATTACTGCACTAATTTTTAGCAATTGTCTAATTGATTTTTGAGAAAAATAATCGTGTGGTGTCAAGCTTCCAATCAAAATACCGCCGACTAAGATAAACTCAATAAGAAGTAGTGCTTGACTGTAGGATAGGTGACCAATTTTTGCAGACAGTAGCCAAATATTATAAATAGCATTAAGTGAGCCACTGAGCATATTTAAGCAGAGAATTGCTAGGAGTAAGTGAATAAAATCAGCGCTATTAGTTTCGTTAAAAATCAACATAACATTATGGTATAAGTTTGAAAATTGTTCTTTGAATGATAGTTCATTATCGCTTGATAAAACATCGTAATCAGCGTCGTCTTTGATGATTAATATCACCAGAGCTGACAGCATAAAAGAGAGTGCATTAATTATTGCGACAAGCGCAAAGTTGTGTTGAGAAATCGTTAATAACCAAATTCCTAAAGCTTGTCCAGAAAAACTGCAGATGTAAGAGATGAATTGTGTAAAGGAATAGGCTTCGATTAAATCTTTTTTGCGAACGTATTTTTGAATAATGGGCATCCGCAGACCATTTGAAAAGTCACTTAGCATATCACTAAGAATGTTAAACAGACAAATAAAAGAAAAAGCAAGCAAACTAGGCTCAGTGATTATGAAAGCTAAGAGTGTAAAAATAATTGATTGAACGAAACCTGTGATAACAATCCATTTCTTTTTAGATTGGGTTTGGTCAGCTTTTATTCCAATCCAAATGGTAAAGAGTGTCGGAACGACTATTGTCACATTAGCAATACTCACCATAATTTTCGAATTAAAAACGGTAGCAGCATAGACGATAAAAACAATATTGTACAAGGAGGAGCCGATAGTATTTAGAAAACGAGAAACGGTCAAAAGGTGGTAAATTTTATTTTTAAAAAATAATCTCATGATTTTGTCTCCTTAATTGATTTTAAAACATTATAATATGACTATCTTTTAAGGAAACAAAACGTTGAATATATTCAAAAAGCTTTGATTGTAGTAAAGATGAATAGTTCTTAAATTTAACCATTAACAGCTAAGACAAATATAAAAAAACAGTCCAGTGGACTGTTTTTTTGTACTTATAAATGAATCAAATCTCTATTTGTGAACGTTGAGCATGAAAATAAAATTTTTCTCAAAATAAGCACTTTGAATATATTCAAAAAATATACCTAATCGTCATTGCCTTTAATGGCTTCTTGCATGCCAGAAGTGTAATAGTCAGCAGTTGAATGACATTCTAAAATCCGTAAAACGTGGATAGCCTCTTCCATTTGCTTCTTACCAGCTTGCTGCTGCCCTTGTTTGTAGCTAAATAGCCCCTTTGCCCATAGATAAACAATACGATAATAAGCTTCGCTTTCTTGGTAAAAATGCTTTTGAATTTGTTTGTCAAAGTAATTAGCATTGATGAAATCGTTCTCATCAATACATAGCAGAAAACCATTGAGCAACATGTTATGAATGATTTTTCGATTTTCTTTGATTTCTCCTAAAAAATCAGTCTTTCGAAGGCATTCTCTAGCGTACATGGTAAACAAATCAGGAGATAATAAGGTAGAGCAAATAGAAAGTAATGTCAGCTCATAATTGCCCCAAATTTCAGTATCAAAAAGGTAATTATAAAGAAAAGTTTCCTCTTTAGCTGTCAGTTCAACACTCTCATCAAAGGCTTTCAAATGTGCTTTAACAATTAGCGCATATATCATTCCTGTCTCTTGATCTTGCTGTTTTTTAAGTTCACTTTCATACAATTTTTGTAAACCAGCACTATCAAATTTTTCCTCACAAGCATAGATTTTCTCTTGTAATTCTACCAAGTCGCTTTTTAAAAATCCTCTAGTCAGATAAAGAAATTCATTGATTTCAATGTGAGTATTTTCAAGTGCTATAAATAATTTTTGAGCAGAAAGGTCATTCTTTCCGCTTTCAAATTTTGAGAGCATTGAAGGAGAGAATTGCCCGCCAGAGGCTTTAGCTAGCGAGATATGTTTACTTTCTCTTAATTCTTTGAAGGCCTGCCCTAAATATTTCATATTTTACTCCATTTTAAAAGTTCTTTTGTACACATTATACCCTTTTTTTATCAATTGACAACTTGCTGGGCAGATTTTCCTTTATCTAAAATTTTCTGAATATTGTTGCATATTTAGAAGTGGTGTGGTATAGTTATTCTGTAATTAAATAAGACATTTGGGGTGCGTAAAAGCTGAGATTATACCCATTGAACCTGATGCAGTTAGAACTGACGAAGGGAAATGTGTGAGCAACAAAAAGCTGTTTTTTGTTGTGCAAAAATCGATATAAGATAGTTCTTTTGTAGAGTCAAAAGAGCTGTTTCGCAGTTTTTAAATAGATAAACTCCATTTGAGATTTTTCAAATGGAGTCTTTTTATTTCTGTGAGCTTTTGGTGCATGTTAGTGTCAGGAAAGGAATTTTTATGGCGAGTAATCGTGTACATCGTTTAACTGTTTTAGCTATTATGATTGCCTTAGACTTTTTGTTAACACCGCTTTTTAGGATTGAAGGTATGGCTTTCATGTCAAGCGTGATGAATATCATTGCTGGAACATTTATGACGCCACTTTATGCTGTGGCTATGGCTTTTATTGTTGCTATTATGAGAATTTTAACTCAAGCTGGTGTGGCTAGTGTGGCTCCTTTAGCAATTATCGGTTCTGTTCCGGGGGCATTTTTAGCAACTTATTTTTACCGTTTAACGAAGAAACCAATCATGTCTTGGTTTGGTGAGTTTCTTGGAACAGGTATTATTGGTTCACTGGTCTCAGCACCTGTTATGGTCTGGTTCTGGACATTTTCAGCACATGGTGATGAAGAAGTCTTATCAAAAGCTAGTCAGGCACAATCATTACTCTTTTTTACACCAAGATTTGTTTTAGCAACACTTATTGGTGGTGCCTTAGCAATGGCTGTGCTTAAAGGATTAAAGGATTAAAGTATTCAAGTTATTTCATGCATTTGGAAAAATTATATGTAGCTAAGGGAATCAAAGAGGGAAAATAGGTAATGAAAAAAGCAAAAATGTTTGATGGTTATGCAAATGCTTATGATCAATGGTTTATGTCAAATGCAAATGTCTTTGCTAGTGAACTGAAATTGTTACACCGAGCATTGCATGGTATTGAAAAGGATAATATTTTGTCGATTGGTTGTGGTAGTGGTTTGTTTGAAGCAGCACTCAATCGTGAATATGGTATCAAAGTTCAACGTGGTGTTGAACCTTCAAATGACATGGCTGAAATTGCCAGAAAACGTGGTATGACTGTTAAGATTGGCGATGCTGAAACAAGCCAATTGACTCCAAATGCTTATGATGTCATTTATTTAAATGGTTGTTCAAGTTATATCAAAAATTTATCAGCAGCATACCAAAATTGTCATAAAGCTCTGAAAAAAGGTGGACATTTAATCTTGCTTGATGTGCCTGTCGAAAGCGCTTATGGCATTTTGTACAAATTTGCTGCACATGTTGGTGAGTATGACAAGGAAATCTTTAAAGAAATTGCACCAACTTTCCCTTATCCAATCGAGCTTGTCCGCTCCGCCATTTTTCATTCGCCACTTGAAAAAGAAAATATTCTTCGTGATGAACTTGGTATGACAAACATTCGTTATTTCCAAACTCTAACTGCTCAGCCAATCTACACTAATGATTTTGTGGAAGAGCCGATTGAAGGATACGACAAAGGAGGTTATGTTGCCCTTGTCGCTCAAAAATAAAGCTGAAAAGGTTATTTTTCTAGATTTAGATGGTGTGATTTTTGATTCTTATGGATTATGGGACGAGGTTATAGAGCAAGTATTATCACATGCAAACATCCCATATACTCAGTCAATTAAGAAGCAGCTTTGGTGCTTAAACATGATAGAAGCACAAGAATATTTAGCTAATTTATTTGCGAAGAAAAATGTGGTCTATCAAGCCAAAAAAGTTAAAGAGCAGCTAGTTAAAGCTTATCAAAAAGTCTTGCTGATGCCTCATGCAGCTGAGTTTTTAGCAGATTTGTCTAGAGAGGGTTATGTGATCTATGCGGTCACTTCAAATTATGATGATTTGGCTAAAATAGGTCTTGAATCAAAAGCAGTATTGAAATACTTTTTTAAAATCTATTCTTGTATTGAGGAAGGATTTGCGGATAAAACTGAAGCTTTTTATCGTTTCTTGCTTGATAAAGAAATTCTTAATGGCGAAAAAGTTATTTACCTAGAAGACAGCTCTCGAAATCTAGTTGAAGCTCAAAAATGTGGTATTAAAGGAATTTACCTATCAAACGCTGATAATCCTCAAGATAATCAAGGACAGAGATTTTACACTATTCGATGTTTAAATGACTTTAAAAAATTTGTAAAGGAAGAAAAAATGATTAATGAAATGAAAAAACGTAGTCTTATCTTTGTTGATAAGATTTATCAAGATGATTTTATCCAGAATATGATTGCAGGAAATTTGTCAAAAGAGGCCGTTTGTCATTATTTAAAGGCTGATGCGATTTATTTGGAGAAATTTGCTGACATCTATGCCCAATTATTTGCGCGAATTCCAGATAAAGCAATTAAAAATTTCTTTTTAAGTCAGATTGATTTCATTTTTAATCATGAAGTTGGAGCTCATCATATTTTAGCTGAAGCTGCTGGTAGAGATTATCATGATATTATTGAGGATAAAGCTTGGTATCCAAGTTCTGGTCACTACATTAAGCACATGTATTATCAACTTTATCAAGATAATCCATCATATATTCTTGCGGCTATGCTTCCTTGCCCGTGGATTTATCAGCAAGTTGCTCAAAAAGCTCTTGCAAGTGGCAAAATTGCTGATGAGAATCCTTTTAAAACATGGTTTGAGTTTTATGCTGGTGATGGGGCAACATCATGTTTGCCAACTTATTTTGACTTATTAAAACGTTATAGCAAACAACTACCAGAAGAAAATAAAAAAGAAGTCATTCGTGTCTTCTTAGAAAGTTGCCAACATGAACGTAATTTCTTTCAAATGGCAGTAGATCAAGAAGAATGGCCAGAGGAGGTAAGAAATGTCTAAATTAAATGTCGCTTTAACCATCGCGGGAACAGATCCAAGTGGTGGTGCGGGAATCATGGCGGATTTAAAGAGCTTTCAAGCGCGTGGTGTCTATGGCATGGCTGTTGTTACCAGTCTCGTGGCACAAAATACCAAAGGTGTTCAGGCTATTTGTAATCTGGATCAAACCATTCTTGATGAACAATTAAAGAGTGTCTTTTCTGATATTACTCCCGATGCGATTAAAACAGGGATGTTAGCTGAAGTTGAAACCATTGAACGAGTCAGTCAGTATTTGAATACTATTTCATGTCCCTATGTCTTAGACCCTGTTATGGTGGCAACCAGTGGTGACCGCTTGATTAGCCAAGAAGCTGTTGAAGCTTTGAAAGAAAAATTGCTACCTTTAGCGACGATTATTACGCCAAATCTACCAGAGGCAGAAGTTCTTTTTGGACAAGAATTGAAAGATGAGGCTGCGATTCTTAAAGCAGGTAAAGCCATTAAAGAAAAATACGGTGTTAAAAACGTTGTGATTAAAGGTGGGCATTTGGAAACTGAAGCAAAAGATTTTCTTTTCTTAGAAGATGGTCAAGTGATGACATTTTCTGCTGAACGAATTCCAACTAAACACACACATGGTACTGGTTGTACCTATGCAGCTGTTATCACAGCGGAATTAGCTAAAGGTCATACCGTCCAAGAAGCAGTAGCAACAGCCAAACGATTTATTACAGAAGCCATTAAAACAGCTCCTGAACTTGGTCATGGTAATGGTCCGGTAAATCATGTGACGTATAAAGGAGATTAAATGACATATTTAGACGATTTAAGACAAGAAAAGCCTTTGACTATTTGTCTGACGAATAATGTTGTTAAAAATTTCTCGGCCAATGGTCTTTTGGCTTTGGGAGCTTCACCTGCAATGAGTGAATACCAACTAGATTTGGAAGATTTTTTACCAAATGCAAGTGGTCTTTTAGTCAATATTGGGACTTTGAAAGAAGATAGTTGGCAACTATATAAAGATGCCTTAGATATTGCTGAAAAATATTCAGTTCCAACCGTTTTAGATCCTGTTGCAGCTGGTGCAGGTGCTTATCGTAAAAAAGTATCACTTGATTTGGTTGAACATCATAAGATTTCACTATTGCGAGGGAACGCTGGAGAAATTGCTGCGCTTATTGGGGAAGAGGTAGCTAGTAAAGGGGTTGATTCAGCTGATGTAGACAATATTGGTCACTTAGCTCTGCTAGCCAATCAAAAACTAAATATCCCAGTGGTTATCACCGGAAAGATAGACGCTATAGCTGTCAATGGGCAAGTGAAACTTCTTAAAAATGGTAGTTCAATAATGCCATTGGTGACGGGAACAGGTTGTTTACTTGGTGCGGTTTTAGCGGCTTTCATCGGATTGGCTAAAAAAGGAGATTTATTAGCTTGTCTGGAAGAAGCTATGTCTATTTATAATATTGCTGGTGAAATGGCAGAAGAGGCATCAGGTAAAGGATTACCAGGTAGTTTTCAGATTGCCTTTTTAGATGCCCTTTGTCAGATTAGCAATCAAGACGTTAAAAGATTGAAAAAAGTAGAGGATTATTGTGAATAAAGAACAGTTACAAGTTTATTTTATTTGTGGCACCCAAAATTGCCCTAAGGGAAAATTCCTAGGTACACTTGAGGCAGCTTTTAAGTCTGGTGTAACCTGTTTTCAATTTCGTGAAAAAGGCCAAGGAGCGCTCGTTGGGCAAGAAAAGACAGCTATGGCATTAAAAGTTAAAGAGCTTTGCCAAAAATATCACGTTTTATTTCTCATCAATGATGATATTGACTTAGCTCTGCAAATTGGTGTTGATGGTGTTCATATTGGTCAAGATGATATGCCGGTTCGTCAGGTAAGAAAATTATTTCCTGATAAGATTATTGGTTTATCTGTCGGAAATAGCAAAGAATACTATTTGTCTGATATTGAGAAAGTTGATTATATTGGTGTTGGTCCTGTCTTTCCAACGTCTTCTAAATCTGATGCTGGTCAAGTCATCGGCTTAAAAGGCTTGAGAGAAATGCGTGAACTGGATCCAAAAATTCCAATCGTAGCAATTGGCGGGATTACTTTTGGTGATGTTGCTGCTATACGTCAAACTGGGGCTGATGGTGTAGCAGTTATTTCAGCTTTGGCTCAGTCAGAACAGATTGAACTAGATACCCAGCGTTTTGCCAGAGCCTTTGAGTGAGGGGTATAGTTTGAAACTATATCTAGTCTTTTTTAATAAGTATTAGTCAAGTTTTTTAAAAGAGTGTAAAATTGTATGTACATTCAGAAATTTTAATGATTGGAGTACATGCCATGACACGAAAATATAATTTTGAAACTTTGCAATTACACGCTGGTCAAACTGTTGACCCTGTCACTAAATCTCGTGCTGTTCCAATTTACCAAACTACATCATATGTTTTTGATAATGCTCAAGAAGGTGAAGACTTATTTGGTTTAAAAAAACCAGGGAATATCTATTCACGTATTGGGAATCCAACAGTTGAAGTCTTTGAAAATCGTATTGCTGCCCTAGAAGGTGGTGTAGGAGCACTCGCTACATCATCAGGTATGGCAGCTATTACTTACGCAGTTTTAGGCTTGGCACACGCTGGAGATCATGTGGTAGCAGCCACAACACTGTATGGTGGAACATTCAATTTGCTTAAAGAAACACTTCCACGATACGGTGTAACAACAACATTTGTCGATGTTGCTAATCTTGAAGAAATTGAAGCAGCCATTCAAGACAATACAAAACTTGTTTTTATTGAAACTCTTGGTAATCCAGTCATCAATATTCCTGACATTGAAAAGATTGCTGATATTGCTCACGCTCATAAAATTCCTTTGGTGTCAGATAATACTTTCGGAACACCATATCTTATCAATGTTTTCTCACATGGGGTAGATATTGCCGTTCACTCAGCAACAAAATTCATCGGAGGTCATGGAACAACCATTGCCGGTGTTGTTGTTGATTCAGGTAAATTTGATTGGGAAGCTTCAGGAAAATTCCCACAATTCGTAGAGGAAGACCCATCTTATCACAATATTAGCTATACACGTGATATTGGTACAGCAGCCTTTATTACAGCTTTGCGTGTACAATTGTTGCGTGATACTGGTGCCGCTTTGTCACCATTTAGTGCCTTCTTGCTCTTACAAGGTCTTGAAACACTATCGCTTCGCATTGACCGTCACATCGAAAATACTAAAAAAATCGTTGAATTTTTGGAAAATCATCCAAAAGTTGAGAAGGTTAATTATCCTAGCTTACCATCAAGTCCATACTATGAATTGGCTCAAAAATATTTCCCTAAAGGAGCGGGTTCAATCTTTACTTTCCATATCAAAGGTGGACAAGAAGAAGCACATAAATTCATCGATAACCTTGAAATCTTTTCAGATTTAGCTAATGTTGCTGATGCTAAATCATTGGTTGTGCATCCAGCGACAACAACTCACCAACAACTTTCTGAAGAAGATCTTCTAGCTTGTGGTGTTACTCGTAATCAAATCCGCGTGTCAGTTGGTCTTGAAAACGCAGATGATTTGATTGAAGATTTGCGTTTGGCATTTGAAAAAATCTAATTGGTGATTCGTATTAAGTTCATAGGGTAAAAGCAAGCAGTCTGTATGCCAAACAGGCTGCTTTTTGATAGAATGATTTTTAGATGATAATACGATAGTTTTTGGAGGAAGTTTATGTCAAAATATGATGACATTTGTCGATCTTTTGAAGCTAATGCCAATCCTAAAAAGGCTCAAGAAATGTCAGCTTACATGAAAAATCGTTTTTTGTTTTATGGCATTCAAACCCCGAATCGACGGGCAATTTACAAAGAATTTATAGCTATTGAGAAAAAAAAGGGAACAGTAGATTGGGCGTTTTTAGATCACTGTTGGGAAGATAAGCATCGTGAATATCAGTACTTGGTACTTGATTATTTACGTGCCTTTCAAAAATACCTGACTTTTGAAGATATTAAAAAGATAAAGCCATTTATTTCAAGTAAGCAGTGGTGGGACAGTATCGATGTGTTAGCAGGAATTGTTGGTCGAATCGGTTTAGAGGATACTAGAGTAGATGATGTTATGAAAATATGGGCTCAAGATGACAATCTCTGGTTTCGTCGTATAGCCATACTTCATCAACTTGGCCGAAAAAAGAAAACGAAGCTAGAATTGTTAGAATGGATTCTTTTAACGAATCTTGGTTCAAGAGAATTCTTTATCAATAAAGCCATCGGCTGGGCTTTACGTGATATTTCAAAGGTTAATCCTGATTGGGTAAGACAGTTTTTAGCTAAAAATGAAGAAAAATTGTCTTCACTTTCAATCAGAGAAGCTAGTAAATACCTATGATTTCCGAGCATATTTTTCGTTTTAAAAGTCATTTTTCGGTAAAATAAGAGATGAATAAAAGGCTTATTCATCTGATTTAGTATTATATTTGGTGGAAAAAGAGCCCCCTTATAACGGAGGAATAGATATGACAACTTTTCTTGGAAAACCTGTAAACTTAGTTGGTAAACAACTTCAAATTGGCGATGTTGCGCCCGATTTTTCACTACGAACATCTGATTTAACTATTAAGAGTTTATCTGATTTTTTTGGCTTGAAAAAAGTGATTAGTATCGTCCCATCAATTGATACTGGCATTTGTTCTACACAAACTCGTACCTTTAATCAAGAATTATCTAATATGGATGATACTGTTGTGATTACTGTTTCAGCTGATCTTCCTTTTGCACAAGCACGTTGGTGTGGTGTTGAAGGACTTGATAAAGCCATTATGATGTCTGATTACTACGATAATCGTTTTGGTAAGGCTTATGGTCTTTTAATGGAAGAATGGCATCTTTTAGCGCGAGCAGTACTCGTTTTAGATGTTGATAATCATTTGGTTTATGCTGAATACTTGGAAAATGTAAACTCAGAGCCAGACTATCAAGCAGCAATCAATGCGGTAAAATCAATTTAAAAAATTCCCTCACTTAGTTTGTCTAGGTGAGGGATTTTGTTTATGACTCTTAAAGAGTTTTATCCAGTGAAGCAACTTTGAGAATAATCTCAGTTAACTCTTCAGTACTTTCTTTGCCACCATTATTCACCCACAGTGAAATAATACTCTCAATAGAAGACAAATAAACCTCAGTAGCATACTGGAAAGGAATTCCATAGTAGGTGACAAGGATTTCTTTGAAATCTGGGATGGTCAAAAGAAAATTGTAGATAAAATCTTTGACGGTCTTGGAAAAATTAGAGTATGATGATTTTGAAAGTGCATAAGTTAATTTGAAATTGTCACGAACGTAATCAAGGCAACGTGTGATAACTTTTGGAGTATCGGTATAAAGGGAGTCGGTGTTGAGAATAGCTAACAAATCATTAAGAGTTTCATGTTTTAATTGGTCCATCATATCATATTTGTCAACGTAATGGAGGTAGAACGTCCCACGGTTAACTCCGGCAGTTTTTGTTAAATCAGAGATGGTAATTTCTTCAAAGCTTTTTTCTAATAAGAGTTTTGCTAAAGCCTGCTTGAGATAGTTCGTGGTTTCGGTTTGTCTTTTTGCCAAAATAACTCTCCTTTCTTGGATATAGCTAAAATGAACAGATTGTCTATTTTTGTCCTTGTTTAATAATTGTGAAAATTATATACTATTCCTCGAATTAAATCAACAACATGTTTAATTAAGAAATACAAAGAGGTGATTTTATGGCTTATATTGAAATGAAGCACTCATACAAGCGTTATAAAACTGGTGAAACTGAAATTGTAGCAAATAATGACATTAACTTTGCTATCGAAAAGGGAGAGTTAGTGATTATTCTTGGAGCATCAGGTGCCGGAAAATCAACGGTTTTAAATATTCTTGGTGGGATGGATACCAACGATGAAGGTCAAGTATTGATTGATGGTGTTGATATTTCTCAATATAATGCTAAAGAATTGACAACATATCGTCGTAACGATGTCGGATTTGTTTTTCAATTCTATAATTTAGTCCCTAATTTAACAGCAAAAGAAAATGTTGAATTGGCATCAGAAATTGTAGTAGACGCAAGAGACGCTGAACAGACCTTGATTGATGTTGGCTTGGGTAAACGTTTGAATAATTTTCCAGCGCAGCTTTCTGGTGGTGAACAGCAACGTGTGTCAATTGCGCGTGCGGTGGCTAAAAACCCAAAATTACTACTTTGTGATGAACCGACAGGAGCTCTTGATTATCAAACCGGAAAACAAGTGTTGAAGATTTTGCAAGACATGTCTCGTCACAAAGGTTCAACAGTTATTATCGTGACACACAACTCTGCCCTTGCACCGATTGCTGATCGTGTTATTCACATGCATGATGCTACTGTAAGCAGTATTGAAGTTAATGAGCACCCTCAAGATATTGAGACGTTAGAATATTGAGGTGAGTGCTATGTCAAAAAAGACTTATTGGAAAGATATCAGAAAATCAATTGGTAGTTCTAAAGGTCGTTTTTTGTCTATCATGCTCTTGATGATGCTTGGAGCCTTTGCTTTTGTAGCATTAAAAGTAACAGGCCCTGATATGCAAAGAACAGCTAGTGATTACTTGAAAAAGCAAAATGCTATGGATTTATCAGTCATAGCTAGTTATGGCTTTAGTGAAGATGATGTAAAAGAACTCGATTCGATTAAAAATAGTCATGTTGAGTATGGCTATTTAACAGACGTTACTATTAAAAATACTGATGATGCTATTCGTGTTTTTTCAAAGAGTAAGAAGATTTCAAAATATGAACTTGTCTCAGGGTCTTATCCTAAAACATCTGATGAGATTGCTCTTGCTTCAACTATGAAGAAGAAGTATCATCTTGGAGATACTATTACATTTACCCAATCTGATGAACAAGGCATTTTAAAACAGACAGCTTTCAGGGTTGTTGGCTTTGTTAATTCATCAGAATTGCTTTCAAAATCTAGTCTTGGAACCTCAAGTGCAGGAAATGGCGTATTGAAATACTATGCTATAGTTCCAGAATCAGCTTTTGATAGTGACTATTATACTATTGTTAGAATTCGCTATGATGACTTAAAAGATTTAAATCCATTTTCTGAAGCTTATAAAGAAAAAATTGCTCAAAAAGAGGATACATTAGATGACTTGCTTTCAGATAATCCAAGTCAGCGCTTAAAAGAATTGACTTCAAAACCTCAGGCAGAAATTGATAATAGCCAAGCAAAAGTCGATGAAACCAAAAAACAACTAGAAACCCAAAAAGAAATGCTTGCTCAACTGCCTAAAGAACAGCAGCTAGCAGCACAAAGTTCTCTTGAACAGGCACAATCTCAAATTACAGAGAGTGAAAAACAAATCAAAGTAGCTCAAGGTAAGATTGATGCAATGAAAGAGCCGACATATACGACCTATACTCGTTCTACTCTACCAGGTGGAGGTGGTTATCAAACATATGCCTCTAGCACCTCAAGTATTGGAAGTATCGGAAATATTTTTCCTGTTGTTTTATATGTTGTTGCTGCTTTAGTCACATTTACAACGATGACACGATTTGTTGATGAAGAGCGAACAAATTCTGGTGTTTTAAAAGCTCTTGGTTACAGCAATAGTGATGTTATCAAGAAATTTGTTATCTATGGTTTTGTTGCCAGTATGACTGGTACCATCTTGGGAGTTTTGGGAGGTCATTATGTTTTATCACGAGTGATTGCAGAAATCGTGATTGGTGATACGACTTTAGGAAGTACCAATCTTTATTTCTATTGGTCATATACCCTTATTGCAGTTGTATTTGCACTGGTTAGTGCGGTTTTACCAGCTTTTATCATCGCCAGAAAAGAACTTAGTGAGAAACCTTCACAATTGTTATTACCAAAACCTCCGGTTAAAGGTTCAAAAATTTTCTTGGAGCGTTTGGCCTTTATTTGGCGTCGTTTATCATTTACTCATAAAGTAACCGCACGTAATATCTTTCGTTACAAACAGCGTATGCTGATGACTATATTTGGTGTTGCTGGCTCGGTAGCTCTCCTATTTGCTGGTCTTGGTATTCAATCTTCTTTAGGTAAAATTATTGATAATCAATTCTCACGTTTGATGCCTTATGATATGATTGTGGTGAAAAATGATGATAGTAGTAATCAAAAAGAGTTAAAAGAATTCCTAGATTCTGATAAAGTATCCCAATACCAAAGTATCTATTTGTCACATTTAACAGAAAACATTTCAGACTTGAGTGATAAACAAGATATTTCAATCATGGTTAGTCAAGGCAAAGATTTTGGTGATTTTATTCACCTTAAAGATGCAAAGACAGGAAACAATTTATCTTTAAC
>OCTW011618327.1_pt1 | contig 29230 bp, 21 predicted proteins | sample 1539671 | NCBI WGS metagenome assembly OCTW01 (sample SAMN02144230, study PRJEB22623) | gut metagenome | biome: sheep rumen | host: Ovis aries | place: New Zealand | reverse complement strand
TCAGGTGTGTGGCCTTTTAGCAGGTCTCGGAGGATTCTTTGGCGCATTACATTTCCCCGGTCATGCACAGCTCTATGTGATGGCAGTCGTAGCCTTGATAGGCCTGATTGTGCCTGGTGTGATGATTTTCATTCAAAACCAGAAATAAGGAGGTACGATACATGTTCAAGCCATTAGACCCCCTGCTGCACTCGGAGTTGCGACTGGCCGTCGTGTCGTTGCTCATCAGTGCTGAGGAAGCCGAGTTCCCCTACATCAAGGAGCAGACGGGAGCTACGGCGGGAAACCTGAGTGTGCAGATAGACAAGCTCTCGGCAGCGGGTTACATCGAAGTGGAAAAGACCTTCAAGGGCAAGAAGCCCTGCACCCTCTGCCGCATCACGCCTGTAGGGCTGAAAGCCTTTGAGGATTATGTAAAAGCGCTGAAAAGCTATCTGAATGTGAAAAAGATGTGATAAACAGACTGCCATAATCGTATTGTTATATCAGTTCGGGTGTTATTTAGAAGTTTTTCCTAAATTTTATACCCGAACTGATATACATTCCTGCATGGCAAGAACTCATCACCCGATCATTTCTTCTAGATAAGATAAAGACAGACTACTGCGCTTTATTGGAAAAGCGGAAACGCGTTTTGGAAAACAACATATAAGGCTTCACCGGTCACCACGTAAATCTGATGCCTATGGGCAAGGAGAACATAAACGGATGCTCAGTGCGGTATGTTTCTATTTGTGTACCCGTCGGAATGTAGTATTGCAGGCTTGGCTCTGCGAACAGTCCGATGTTAGGAGTGAAATTGTATTGCAGGCCAAGACCAGTACCAACCGACCACTGCCATGGAGCGTGGATGGTAGTCTTGTCGGTGGCCTCCAACTTGCCATGCAGGTAATAGCTTGTGTTGAGAGGCGAGTAGAGAGGTATCTCCGTGGTAACGCCGAAACTTCCGTAGAGGCTCCACGCCTTTCTATTATATATATTATAGAAGCCCTTCACGGGGATGCCGAAGTAGTGGATGATCTGCTGCTCATTGATAGTATTACCATTTGAACCCATCTCAAATTCGGACTTCAGCCTACTGTAGCTCAGCCCTGTCTCCAGTGCAAAGCGATTATTCCGTCTGTACTTTAATGCTAACGAGAAGTTGACGGGCACGTAGTGGTGGCTCTTACGGACGATCTTGTCTGTACCTGTACCTTGTGCATCTCCGGCATTATTCAGTGCAATGTTCATAATGACGCTTCGGCTATGGGTGCTGCCGTCATCTGGCATCTCAGCCAAGAAGGCCGCATAGTCGCTCCAGTTCTCAAAGGTAACTGGCGATGGGGGCTCACCCGTCGTGGCTATCATCGGTGTTTCCGTGAAGCCATAAGGACGATTATAATTCTGTTCGCCAAAACCTCTAACGTATGCAAGATCCACCGACCATTTTTGTTGAAGACGTGTAATGGTGGCTGGCTTTTGTGGGAATAGGTCTGCAATGTCGAAATGTGGTATCTCTTCCCTGCGTATATTCTTTTTCGTGTCCGCCGCAATGGTATCAGTTGCCATCTGCTCTTGGGCTATTATATTAAGCAATGTATCAGACGTGACAGAATCCACAGTGTGGGCAATGACCGATTGCAGGGTGTCAGTTGCCATGAAAGTGGTACGATATACTGGCAGGTGATCAATCACAACTTCCTGCGGCTGCTCCATCTGAGATTCTTTCTTCGATTCTTTCCTTGTATCTTTCTGTTTGGCCACAACAGGTTTTTCATCTTTGATGGAAGTGTTCCCTTTCCTGAATAGGTAGAACGTAATGGGAACAAGTAGCAATAGAAGCACGGCCACCCAATACTGCTGCATCATCTTGCGCAACATCTTCTTCGCCCGTGCCAGTTGTGAAGAAGACGAATGTGGCTCTATGCCCAGCATATCAGCAATTTCCTTGTGCGACATGCCTTCGAACACAGAGAGACGGAATACCTGACCGTAGCCCTCCGGCAGTCTGTCAACGAGCTGCATTACATCCTCAAAAGGAACACCTCTCACTTCGTTCTCAACTTCAGGCGCCTGCAATTGCTCTGCATCCTCAAGTTGTACAAAGGTCATCTTTGCCAGATGGTCTTTATATTTCGACGCGACATTTCTAGTTATCGACATCATCCATACCTCTGCCTTCCTATCATCGCGCAATTTATCAAAAGAGGTGAAGATGATCACGAAGGAGTCATGCAACACATCGCTGATGGTTTGTTCGTCACTGACATACCGACGGCATACGCCCCTCATCCGTTGGGCGTATGCCTTATACAGTTCTCCGAGGGCATCCGCATCCCCCTGTCTGCACCGTTCTATCAGCCGTGTAACTTCCATCGAAAACATGATGTCTCTATTTATTATGTCTGATAATCATGTAAAAGACTGCACGAGAATAGCAACTTTTTTTATCTAATGAGAAATAATTTACAATATCCGATACAGGTAGAACGGTAGATTTTTATTGATGTAGCTCCGATGAAAATGATCTTTTGTTTGTTCATTGATTTCAGCTTGCTTGTGACTTTAATCAACCAGTATCAGTTCTTGGCGTTTGTATGAGATAAGCATTTTCTTTAGTCACAGTATATTCGTTATGCGAGAATTTCATCTCACAGATATTCAATATGTTGTCTGCCCTGTCTATGAGCAAGTCTATCTGTGCACCTTTTCTTCTATCGGCACTTGCCCCCACTCGCCATGCTAAGACATGGTCACTACTCCGCTGATGCCAAGAGCCATCTTGATTTGGCGAATATGCTGGAAGCACAGACGCTCAAAAGTCATACCAACCCAGGCAGACTGCAAGCTCGACAGATAATTGTGGCTCCAGAATTGTTCATCGTTTGCAGTGTTATGCTTCACGAATTTCAGTGACTTGTAGGCAACAAAAGAGCGGAGATAGCCAGAGTTGTTCCTTGCGAGAATAACTTCTGCACAAAATATACACACCATCTTCATTTTTGTGGCTTACAAAAGTTAAATACGTTAAATCTTCGTCATTTTCATCCTCCATTAAATCCATGCAATCACTTTTCTGCCGTTTTAATCAAAAAAATTGGTATACAATAAGTTGCAAATACAGCGGATGTATTTTGTGCAGCGATGCTGCAGATATGCAGGATTTACTAACCCAACGAACTCGGAGACTGATGACCATACCCGGCATCAAGGAGCGCGCCGCCACATCATTGATCGCAGAGATAGGAGCCGACATGACCAAATGCTACAATAACATCACGGTGTCATACGCGATGCCGTGATTGGACGGTCATGCGTCTATATCAGCGGGTGTCGGATCCCGATACCCGCTGATAAAAAATGTCAGGAGAAAATCTGATATACTGCGGCAGACACGATCCACGCCACTCCTGTGGTATAACAGGCGGCGAAAAGGGCCCAGCGCCAACTTCCGGTCTCGTTTTTGATGGCGGCTATGGTGGCGATGCAGGGAAAATAGAGCAGGACAAACAGCAGGAAGCAGTAGGCGATGAGCGGGGTGATGCCTTCCGCAGCCATTTTCTCGCGCAGGACAGGATATTGGTTGGCACTCTCCTCTGATGTATCGTCGGCCACTTCCTCGTCACCGGTGTAAAGCACTCCCATGGTGGAGGCTACTATCTCTTTGGCACCGACACCTGCGATTAATCCCACATCGAGTTTCCAAGTGAATCCTTGTGGGCGGAAGACGGGTTCTATGGCTTTGCCGATACGTCCGATGTAACTCTGCTCTTGTTGCTGCTGGTGTGTCAGACTGTCGTCGTGGGGGAAGTAACCCAGCGCCCAGACAATGATGCTGGCCACGAGGATGATGCCACCCATCTTTTTGAGGTATTGCTTGCCTTTCTCCCAGGTGTGGCGGAGCATGGCTTTGCCTGTAGGGATGCGGTAGGGGGGCAGTTCCATCACAAAAGGTGTGTCATCGCCTTTCACCACAAAGCGGCTGAACAGACGGCTGATGATAATCGACACGAGGATGCCAATCACGTAGAGTGAGATCATGATGGCCGATTGATAGCGCTGGGCGAAGAAAGCTCCGATAATCATGATGTAGATCGGCAATCGGGCAGAGCAGCTCATAAAGGGCAGGATCAGCATCGTGATGAGTCGCGAACGGCGACTCTCTATCGTACGTGTGGCCATTACGGCAGGGACGTTGCAGCCAAAGCCCATGATCAGTGGGATGAAGGATTTGCCGTGAAGCCCCATCTTGTGCATCAACTTGTCCATGATGAAGGCGGCACGGGCCATATAGCCCGAGTCTTCCATGAAGGAGATGAAAGCATAAAGAATCAGAATCTGGGGCAAGAAGACAATGACGGCTCCTACACCGCCGATGACACCGTCGACGAGCATGTCTTTCACCGGACCATCGGGCAGGGTGGTGCTGATCCAGTCGCCCAACCATCCGAAACCGGCTTCAATCCAGTCCATGGGATATTGCCCGAGCGAGAACGTCGTCTGGAACATCACGTAGAGCAGGAAGATGAAGATGGGGAAACCCAACCATCGGTTGGTGATGATCTGGTCGAGGATATGTGTCATCTTATAGGTGTCCTCATTGCTGCCCTCTTGGTACTTGGCCTCTTCCAAGGCTCCGTGGATGAAACCGTATTTGGCATCCATGATGGCGGTCTCGCTGTCGTCTTTCGTGTCGAGCTTGATCTGTTGGGCGGCTTTGTCACGGAGGCGGAGGATGCTCTCTCCGTTCGACAGGCTGCGTATATACTTCTCGGCATCCTTGTCCATCTCCAGCAGTTTGATGGCCAGGTATCGCGTGGAGTAACGCTGACGCAGATTCTCGTCTTTCATCAGCTCTTTCTTCACTTGCTCGATTCCTGCTTCCACATACTGGCCATGGTTGATGTGGATATGGCGGTAGACGCTCTTGTTGGGCCGTGGGCCGTGGGCGTAGTCATCGGAGTGGTCTCCACCGTGATGACGCTCGTAGTCCTTGTGCCATTCTGCGATCTCTGCTGCCACGGTGGGGTTGATGTTGCCATCTTTGTCTACGAAATCATTGCCTTCGTAGATGTTGATGATGATATGGAATAGCAGGTCTACTCCTTTTCCTGTCTTGAAGACAGTGGGGATCATAGGCACTCCGAACAGCTGCCCGAGTTTGTTGAAATCGATATGGTCGCCTCTCTTTTCCGTCTCATCATACATGTTGAGCGCACATACCATGCGCAGGTTCATATCGATGAGTTGGGTGGTGAGGTAAAGGTTGCGCTCCAGGTTGCTGGCATCGATCACGTTGATCACCACGTCGGGTGTCTTCTCGATGATCTGCTTGCGGACATATAGCTCCTCGGGACTATAAGCTGAGAGGGAATAGGTGCCTGGCAGGTCGACGATGTTGAATTCATAGCCTTCAAATTCGGCATAGCCTTCCTTGGCATCCACGGTGACACCGGAGTAATTGCCGACCCGCTCATGGGCGCCTGAGACGAAATTGAATAGAGACGTCTTGCCGCAGTTGGGGTTGCCTACGAGTGCTACATTGATCTTGCGGCGCCTTTTCATGGCAGCGGCATGAAATTGCTTCTCCGTGAGCGGTGTGTCTTCTGCCAGTTCTCCCTTATTCGTAGTTTTTGCCGCATCTTTTTCTATTGCCTTGGCTTCTTGTTCGGAAATGATCTCCACCATCTGTGCTTCGGCATGGCGCAAAGATACCTCATAGCCGAGGATTTTGTATTTCACGGGGTCTTGGAGCGGGGCGTTGAGCAATACCTCAACCACCGTACCTTTAATAAATCCCATTTCGACGATCCTCTTACGGAAACTGCCGTGGCCGAGCACTTTCACGATGACTCCTCTTTCACCTGTATTTAAGTCAGATAGTCTCATGCTTAAGTTTTTTATGAAGATACAAATATAACAAAAAGGAGGCATACACAATGACTAGCAAGCCTCCTTTTAGAAAAATATACCTTAAAATGGGGATGGCAAAAGCGTCTTTCCGGCTTAAATACCTGCCTCGTGCTGCACCTCTGCGTCTCCCTCTGCATTGAAGTAGGCGTCGAGTTCGGCCGCCGCGCTGTGATCCAGATTCGACAGGTCTTTGACGATATGTCCGTGCTCCAACAAGGTGATGCGGGGACAGATGTCGATGGTGTGTGCCAGGTTGTGGCTGCTGATGATGATCGTCGACGTGTGTGACTGGTTGTAGCGGGTGAGGGTGTGTTTCAACACGATCTGACTCGACGGGTCGAGGAAGTTGAACGGCTCGTCAAGGATCAGAAGCTCTGGTTGATTGAGCATGGCGGCGATGATGCCCACTTTCTGTTTGTTGCCGGCTGAGAGGTCACGGATGAGCTTCTTCTGGTTGAGTATTTCCCCTGCCATCAGTTGCTCAAACTCTTTCAGACGGGTGTCCACCTCATCCTGGCCCATGCCGCTTACCTTGCCGATGAAATGAAAATACTCCTCGGGAGTGAGGAAATCGATGAGGAACCCCTCGTCGATATAAGCTCCGGTGAAGGCTTTCCATTCCTCGCTGTCGGCGGGGTTGATCCTTCCCGTGGGGATTTCTGTTCCTTCTGCTGGGTCGTGCACATACTCCACAACACCATTGTCGGCTTTCAACAGGTCGAGCATCAATCGGAACAGGGTCGTCTTGCCGGCGCCGTTGTTGCCGACAAGTCCGATCATGTCTCCGTCGTTGATGATGTAAGTGTCGATATCCACGGCCACTTTCTCACCGAAAGCCTTTCTCAGGTCTTTGACTTCTATTCTCATTTCAAATAAGGTTGTTTAGACGATACCACGTCCGTGGCAGTTCTTGAATTTCTTACCACTGCCACAGGGACAGGGATCGTTGCGGCCGGGCAGCTTGTCCTTGCGGATAGGCTGGCGGCGCTGCTGCTGTGCTGACTCACGGGTGTCCTGGCTTGCTGCGGCTTTCTGGCCTTGGTCCACCATCTCGTCGCCCTTGCTCTCCTGGTAGCGTTGTGACCGCTGCTCGGGAGCTGCCTCGCTGACTCCCTGCTCGGGTTGCAGCTGCGGTATCTGCCCACGCGAGAGGATTTCTGCGGTGCGGTTGTACATCTCGTCGATCATCGTGTCGAACATCTTGGCACTTTCGATCTTGAAGATGACCAGCGGGTCTTTTTGCTCATACGAGGCACTGTTCTGCACGCTGTGCTTCAGTTCGTCGAGCAGTCGCAGATTCTCTTTCCAGCAATCGTCGATGATGTGGAGCATGACAACTTTCTCAAATTGCTTGACGACCGACTTGCACTCTGTGTCATAAGCTTCCTTGAGGTCACAGGGAATGTTCATGAGCACTCGCCCGTCGGTGATGGGCACATTGATGCGCTGGTAGACCTGTCCTTGCTCTTCATAGACCCGTTTGATGATAGGCCATGACACATCCTTGATGCGCTCTGTGCGGCGGGTGAAGGAGTCCATCGCAGCATCGTATGCCTTGTCGTAAAGCGACTCGCGCTTCATCTCCACCAGTTCCTCACGGGTGAAGGGACATTCCATGGCAAGTGTCTTGATGAACATTTCTTGACATCCCTCATAGTCGGTGTCATTGCTGTTGATGATATTCATCACACGGTCCCAGATGATGTTGGCGATATCCATGCCGATGCGCTCACCCATCAGGGCGTGGCGGCGCTTCTCATAGATGACCTTGCGCTGCTGGTTCATCACATCGTCATACTCCAGAAGTCTTTTACGTACGCCGAAGTGATTCTCCTCGACTTTCTTCTGTGCCCTCTCGATGCTGTTGTTGATCATATTATGCTCCAGGCGCTCTCCTTCCTTGAATCCGAAGCGGTCCATCACTTTAGCGATGCGCTCTGAGGCAAACAGACGCATGAGCTTGTCTTCCAGCGAGACGTAGAAGACGCTGCTGCCCGGGTCTCCCTGGCGTCCGGCACGACCACGCAACTGGCGGTCGACACGGCGGCTCTCATGACGCTCTGTGCCGATGATGGCCAGACCACCGGCTGCCTTCACCTCGGGGGTGAGCTTGATATCCGTACCACGACCTGCCATGTTGGTGGCGATGGTTACGGCTCCCAGCAAACACTCTTTCTTGTTGCCGTTTTCGTCGATCACCTCTCCTGGGGTGCTTCGTCCGGCTTGTGCCACGATGTCGGCCTCACGCTGATGAAGCTTGGCATTCAGCACGTTGTGGGGAATATTGCGCATCTTGAGCATGCGCGACAAGAGTTCGGAGATTTCCACTGAGGTGGTACCCACCAGTGTAGGACGCCCCGACTCACGCATGGCCACTATTTCGTCGATCACTGCTTTGTATTTCTCGCGCTGTGTCTTGTAGACGCGGTCGCTCTGGTCGATACGGGCCACTGGCTTGTTGGTGGGAATCTCCACGACGTCGAGTTTGTAGATGTCCCAGAACTCACCGGCCTCAGTGATGGCCGTACCTGTCATGCCTGCCAGTTTGTGGTACATGCGGAAATAGTTCTGGAGGGTGATGGTGGCGTAGGTCTGAGTGGCTGCTTCCACCTTCACATGCTCTTTGGCCTCCACGGCCTGATGCAGTCCGTCGCTCCAGCGGCGGCCTTCCATGATACGGCCGGTCTGCTCGTCAACGATTTTCACCTCGCCGTCGATGACCACGTATTCGTCGTCTTTGTTGAACATGGTGTAGGCCTTGAGCAGTTGCTGCAAGGTGTGCACGCGCTCGCTCTGCAGGGCATAGTGGCTCATCAGCTCATCCTTCTTCTGGATGCGTTGCTCAGGACTCAGGTCCTTGCGGTTCTCCAGTTCCGACATTTCAGCGGTGATGTCGGGCAGCACGAAGAGGTTCTTGTCGTTGACCTGCTTGGCCAGCCACTCCACTCCCTTGTCTGTGAGGTCGACCGAGTTGATTTTCTCATCGACAACGAAGTACAGCGGTTCCACGGCCTCTGGCATACGCTTGTTGTTGTTCTGCATGTATTCCTCCTCAGTGGCCAGCATGCCCGACTTGATGCCTTCTTCAGACAGGTATTTGATAAGGGCCTTGTTCTTGGGGAGGGCTTTGTGAGAACGGAACAGTGAGAGGAAACCATCTGCCAGCATGGCTTTGTCGTTGGTCTCTTGACCTTTGGTGATCTTTTGCCGTGCATCGGCAAGCAAATCACTGGCCAGACGGCGCTGCACGTTGACGATTTGCTCTACCAGGGGTTGGTACTCCTCAAACATCTGGTCATCACCACGCTCCACCGGACCTGAGATGATCAGAGGAGTACGGGCGTCGTCGATCAGCACGGAGTCTACCTCGTCGACGATAGCGTAGTTGTGGGCACGTTGCACGAGGTCGGCGGGCGAGATGGCCATGTTGTCACGGAGGTAGTCGAAACCAAACTCGTTGTTGGTGCCGAAGGTGATATCGGCCTGATATGCCTTGCGGCGCTCTGGCGAGTTGGGGCGGTGCTTATCGATGCAGTCGACCGACAGACCATTGAATTCATAGAGCGGACCCATCCATTCTGAGTCACGCTTGGCCAGATAGTCGTTGACGGTCACCACATGCACACCATTGCCTGTGAGGGCGTTGAGGAACACCGGCAGCGTGGCGACGAGGGTCTTGCCCTCACCTGTGGCCATCTCGGCGATCTTTCCTTGGTGCAGCACAACTCCACCGAAGAGCTGCACGTCGTAGTGGATCATGTCCCATTTCATGTCATTGCCACCTGCTATCCAGTGGTTGGAGTAGATGGCTTTGTCGTCTTCTATCCTCACAAAATCTTTGGTGGTAGCCAATTCGCGGTCGAAGTCATTGGCTGTCACGACGATCTCATCATTTTGAGTGAATCGGCGCGCGGTCTCTTTCACGATGCTGAAGGCCACGGGCAGCACTTCGTCGAGTGCATGTTCATAAATCTCGAGAATGTCCTTCTCCAGCTTGTCTATCTGGTTGAAAATCGCCTCTCTCTCATCAAGTGGCGTGTCTTCGATTTTGGCTTTCAGTTCGTCGCGCTTGGCTTTCTCGTCCTTGGCGGAGTCCTGCACATAGCGCTGGATCTCCTTGGTGCGGGCGCGCAATTCGTCATGGCTGAGGGCCTCGATTTCCGGGTAGACAGCTTTCACGCTCTCCACGATCGGTTGGATCAGCTTCATGTCGCGGGTCGACTTGTTGCCGAAGAGTGATTGTAAAACGTTTAAAAATCCCATTCTTTATGTTTTGTTTTGTATTTCTGAAAAATCGTGCAAATTTACGCAATTTATTCGATAATGCCTAATATTTGGCTTGATTTTCGGCTTTTGATGTGCTCATGCCTTTCTTTGGCCGATATGTTTCATCAGAAAGGCACGGCTGACGCTCCTTATCAACAAAGATAGTGCCAAAATGTTCATGCCCTCTGCGTATTGCTGAAAAAACATACCCAAAACCAGGAATGCGACAATCAGGAATGTCCACACATTCCACCACCAATGCACTTGGTGACGGATGCTTTTACTGATGACGGGGTAGGCGAGGAAAAGTGGGATGGGATTAAACAGAAGTATTTGAAGATTCAGTCTCACCGTCGGATGTTGTGAGAAAATCATCAGTGTCAGGATGATGCCGGCGAGCCCGCAGCAAACCATGAGCAACAAGTCATATCCCCACATGTTTTTCCGGAGCATGAACTCAAGAAAAAGAAGGACAACCGTGATGCCAAGCAGAATCCAGAAGCACGTCGAAGGGCGAATCGGGAATTCCTGTTCGATGATCTGATGGCCACCTGGTTCTATGATCGTCTCTCGTTTGATCAGCTGACGGGTGCTGTCGCCACTCACGATAACTGCATTGGAAAATTCTTTTTGCAAATGAAGGGGCAGAAACTGCTGTTGCTCTCGGGATGTCGGTCTGTCGGCCTGCAGTCCCAGCAGGAGGTCGTTGCCGAAACGTGCCCAGGGATGTCCCTCGGTGCAGTCGTGCACCATGCTGCGGAAAGTGGCCGTACTGTCAATGGACTGCAGATAGCGCACCTCTCCGTCGAGATGGCTGACCAAGATGTCTCGTGCTCGTGTTGTGCAGTTGTCATAGAAATAGTTGTATCTGTAAATCAGGTTCTCCGGACGTGCGTTCTCGGCGATGGCTTGCATGATACTGGCTTTCTCGTGAGCGGTCAGGTTGAGTTCTTGTTGGGTGACACTGCTGCGGTAATAGCGGTATTGACGTATGAAATCATCGAAAGTGTTGATCCCCATGCTGTAGTCGGTGATTCCGAACACGAAGCGCAACACAAAATAGGGTTGGTCGAAATCAAACATCCCGTAGTTCACCACCAGATCTTCGCCAGACGCTTTGTCATGGCAACGGATGGCAGTATGGCCATATAGACTGTAGACTTCTTGATGGGGGGAGCAGGTGAGGAGGCTGATTTCCAGTGAGTCGAAATTGACTTGTGCGGAGACGTCCATCACGGCTGCCAGCAGGATTGTCACACTGGTGATCCACTGGTAAAATGATGTTCTCAATCTCATTTGTAGTACTTTTGTTGATCGGTATATCTATTTCACTTTGAACGTATAAGGATAATTGCCTGGAGTGTTTTGAGTGGGGACCGTGTCATGAGGCAACATGAGTGGACGGTGCTCCTCCGGTGATCCCATGACTACGAGGTAGAGGTGGGTGAGGTTTTTTCCTTTGGGCGTGCGGAAAACCGTGGCTCCGATGGGTGAGTAGATGCTTTCCCCCTTGTCTGTCACGACAACGAAGGCATGGCGGATATGATCACCTTTGATGTCGATGCGGGTGCTTGGCTTTATGGGCAGGGGGATGAAATTCACGCCATAGTCTTCGGGCGTGTTGACCGGGCGCAACCATCCATGGGCGAGTGTGTCGAGCTTGGTATGCCAGGTGCAGGCGTATGGTCTCGTCTCTTGGCGGGCATGATTGAAGTCGAAGTTCACCAGGTGCTGATAACCCACCAGCATCTCGTCGCAGAATTGATCTTGTGAGAGTTGGTGGAGCCGTTTGTAGGTCATCACCGGATCTTCCCCGATTCTCCCTTGCCGATAAAGCTCTGCGATGGATCGCTTGCCATGCAAGTCGCTCCACCATTGTATCACGTAGGGTGAGTGATAGATGTTGTCGAGGTGCAGGAATGCCTTGTGGGTGAGGTCCTTGAATGCCTCGAAATGGTAGTTCTCGTCTCTTAGCCACCAAGGATTGACTTGCCACAGCATCCATTGGCTGGTCATTTCGTAGAATCCGCTGCCACCCCAGGCATCACCCACGGAGTCGGCGGGTATTTGAAGTTGGAAACAGTGACCGAGTTCATGAGCAAGACAGTTCATGGTTTTGTCCTGGATGCGAAGTGGGGTCACCCACAAAGCGCCGATGAAATTGTCGTATGTCCCCCCGTAGGCAGTACCATCGAGAGAGTACATGAGCATGACCATCATCTTGTATTTTTCGGCTTTTGATCCAGGCTGTGTGAAACCCAGCGTGTCGCGGAAGAACGTGTAGAAATGCTGCACTCGGTCCATGGTCACACTGAGATTGAGACTCATCGGGTGACCATCGAGGGGTGGCGGATCTTGCAGGTCGTGTCCGAATCCCCGCTCCCAGAAGAAGACGAGGTCACGAGTTTCCGCACTCCGCTGGAAGGACCATTGTGAGGTGTCACTTTCGAGGTTCATCTGACGAAGATCCTCGGGGATATAAATGCGTTTCTGCGCAAGGATACTCGAAGTGGCAGCCAGGAGGATGGCTATGCCGAATAACTTTCTCATCATGGAGGATTTTGAGGGTTGGGAATACCTTTCAGTTGACTTTCCACTCTAATACGCCGCCCGACTCTCCTTTTTGCAGCTTGGCCAGGATCTTGAGTCCTTTTGTCGTGACGGGTTTGAAGTCGACGGAGTTATAGCAGTCTTTTCTCACGGTATAGGGTGAATGCTCTTCCACTTCTTTCCACTCTCCAGAGTCATCGAGATAGTATAGTGACCATGCCTCCGGTACCCGGAAATCACCGTCGTAATGGTCGAACTCCAACCAATATACCTGAACGTTGCTTACCTCGACGGGCTTCTCCCATCGATAGGAGATGGCTTCTGTCGTGCCGCGTTTGAGCCACCAGTAATGATAGGGCTTGGAGATGTCGCTGCTTCTGACGGGTTCCCACTGGTCGTTGGTGCCTCCGGCCCAGGAGTCGACCGGGGCCGTTTCAGGTGCGTCATTCTGGATGGGGCCGCGGTTGCTGAATGTCTGAGCCTGACTTGCCAAGGTGGGCTGAGACACAGCGACAGCTCGCGATGGCGATTGCGCGATCCATACCTCCATCTGCTGAGGACCACGGTTGTTCCATGTGGAGTAGGGGATGGCCCTGAAGGGCACGTCGGTCACCTCTCCGTCGTGCTCGACTTGTTTGGCATTGCCCTCCAGCACGACAACACCGTTGAGCAGCCCTGCTTCAAAGTGTGATTTGATAGGAGAGGTGTTCAGAACGTATTTGTTGAAAACATGCCCGTCGGGTTGGTCGCTGCCTTCAAGGCAATAGACCACGGGACCTCGCTCCAGTGCCACCTTCCCACGGTCGTCCTCCACATTGTCGTTGGCCACGATGCGTCTTACTTCCATGGGGAGGTCGAGTTCTATCACGTCTCCCTTCTTCCACTTCCGGTCGAGGGTGATGTAGTCGTCGTCGGGGTTGAAGACGACCAGATGGCCATTGACGGCGCATGTGGGTGTCTGTGGATCGCCGAGGTAGGAGTAGAGATTGTTGCCTGTGGGTGATTTCTTGAGCCAGGAGGGAATCCTCAGCCGGATGGCAAAACGCCCTCCTCCCTTCTTGATGGAGATACGGATCTTGCCGTCCCAGGGGTAGGCCGTGGCCTGCTCGAGTAATATGCCGTTGATCTCGGCTGACCCCTGCGCGTAGAGGTTGACGAAGATGTCGCGCCCTTTCGTGGCATAGATGTAACCTGGCACAGACGCTACGAAACGGGTGATATTGCCTGGGCAACAGGCGCAGCCGAACCATCGCTGCCTCTCATGCTCGCCGTCGCTCTCCAGCGGATTGTCGTAGAAAAAGCGGTCACCGCTGAGACTCACGCCGCTTAAAACATTATTATATAGGGCCCGCTCACATACGTCGATGTATTTCGACTCTCCGGTGGCCAGAAACATGCGGTAGTTCCAATACACATTGGCGATGGCTGCACAGGTCTCACAATAGGCGGTGTGGTTGTATAACTCATAGTTGGGACCGAATCCCTCACCCTGCGGGCGGGATCCGATGCCACCGGTGATGAATAGTTTCTTGGTCGACATGTTTTGCCAGATCCGTTCGAGTGCATGGAAATAGGCCTCATCGCCGGTGAGTGCGGCCATGTCTGCCACACCTGAGTAGAGATAACCTGCACGGACAGCATGTCCCACTATCTCGTCTTGGGTGAGGATGGGCTTGTGGTCCTGGGAGTACTCACTCGGCCGATGGCCGTCGGTGCATCGTCCGGTCTCCTCGACGAAATAGCGTGCTCCCTCCAGATAGCGGGTGTTGCCTGTCACTTTGTAGAGCTTGCATAGTGCCATCTCGATAATCGGATGGCCGCCAGGCCTGTGTATCTGTCCCTCATTGGGACCGAAAGTCTTGCAGACGAGGTCTGCATTCTTGATCGCCACATTGAGGAATGTCTTCTTTCCTGTGGCTCGGTAATGAGCCACGGCACTCTCGATGAGATGCCCTGAGTTGTAAAGCTCATGTGAGTTGATCTTCTCCCATTTGTGTGTTCCCCACCATCCGCTCAGCCGGGTGCATTTGTTGGTCACGCAGGTGGTGAGATATCCATCGGGTTCCTGTGCCTGTGCGATGATATGGATCACGGAGTCGAGGTAGTGGTCGAGCTTGGCGTCGTATTTGGCTGCCAGAGCATAGGATGCTCCTTCGATGATCTTGTAGGGATCGGTATCGTCGAAGGAGAAATCGCCGCGGTGCTCTCCTTGAATCAGTCCGGCGGCCAAGGCGAAATTGTCGAAACGGCCGTTGACCTCACATTCGTGGAATGCTGATGGGATGGACACTGTCCTGTTGATCTCAATCCTCGGTGCCCAGAATCCGTCGGTGAGATGCACTTTGTTGAAAGAGACTTCTTCGATCTTGTCTTTTGGCGAGGCTGTGGCAGCCAAGGCCAACAGCAACGTGGGGAATAGCAGAAAAGTTTGTTTGCTCATTTGAGTGATGGTTGTTTATATAGGTGTATCGACTTTTAGTTATGAGTATGGGGTGTTTCCCATCGATCATAATAGGTTGGGGCATTCTCTTGAAGAATACTGCAAAGTTACGGAAAGTCGAGCGGAGAACAAAAAGAATCCTTCCTTTTTTATCCCGAGATGGAGTAACTTCGCCTCGAAGAGGCAAATTTACGAAAAAACGAGAGCAGAACAAAAAGAACTCGTTCTTTTTTTATGCCGAGTGCCAAGTAAGTTCGCTTCCAAGAGGCAAATTTACATGAAATACATCATATATCTCTGCAATCCACACAAAAAAATAGTTCAAGAAAAAAAATCAGTTTAAAAATTGGAACATTTGGAAAAAAACGGTATATTTGCAAAATCAACCTCAAACACGTAGAAAACACACTAATTCCTTATACTTATAATACATGAAAATCGGTTTATTTATCCCCTGTTATGTCGACGCCGTATACCCAGAGGTCGGCGTTGCCACATACAAACTCTTGAAGCATCTTGGCTTGGATGTCACCTATCCGCTCAACCAGACTTGTTGCGGACAGCCGATGGCCAATGCCGGCTTCGAGAAGATGGCAGTGCCGCTCGCCGAGAAATTCGAGGAGAAATTCAAGGAGTTTGACTATATCGTTGCTCCTTCGGTCAGTTGCACGGCCTTTGTGAAGATTAACTATCCGCGCCTCTTGGAGGGAAAGACCACATGCAAGACGGCCGAGAAAGCCATGGATGTCATCGCTTTCCTGCACGACGTGGTGAAAGTCAAGAGCCTTCCGGGAGAGTTCCCCCACAAAGTGAGCATCCACAATTCTTGTCATGGCGTGCGTGAACTGGGACTCAGCTCTCCCAGCGAGATGCATGTGGAGAAATTCAATAAGATCAAGGATCTCCTTGAACTCAAGAAAGGTATCGAGGTGGTGGAACCTGAGCGCAACGACGAGTGCTGTGGTTTCGGTGGCATGTTCTCTGTGGAAGAGACGGCCGTGTCGGCCCAGATGGGCGTTGACAAAGTGAAACGTCATATCGCCACGGGTGCCGAGTATGTCACTGGCCCCGACTGCTCCTGTCTCATGCACATGTCCGGCGTTGCCAAGAAACGCGACATGGAGATTAAGTTTATTCATGCAGTAGAAATTTTAGCAGCAGGATTATGAGCACACCACATTCAAAAGCAGCGAAAGAGTTCTTGAAGAACCAGAAATACGCACAATGGCATGATGCCACCTTCTGGTCGGTGCGTACGAAACGTGACAACATGGCGCTGGGTCTCGACGAATGGGAACAGCTGCGTGACAAGGCTTCGGCTATCAAGCGTCACACGGTCTCGCATCTTGACGAGTACCTGGATAAATTTGCAACCAACGCCGAGAAAAACGGCTGTATTGTCCACTGGGCTAAGGATGCGGCTGAGTTCAACAGCATTGTCCTTGAGATCCTGAGGGAACACAACGTGAAAAAGATCGTCAAGAGCAAGAGTATGCTCACCGAGGAATGTGAGATGAACCCCTTCCTCGAGAAAAACGGCATCGAGGTGGTGGAGACCGACCTCGGCGAGCGTATCATTCAGCTCAAGGGCCAGAAACCGAGCCATATCGTGATGCCTGCCATCCACCTCAACCACGATGATGTGGGCGAGCTCTTCGAAGAGAAACTCGGAACGGAGAAAGGAAACCATGATCCCACATACCTCACTTACATGGCGCGCCTGAGCCTGCGCAATGAATTCCTCACCGCAGATGCTGGTATGACGGGAGCCAACTTCGGCATCGCTGAGACAGGCGACATCGTGGTATGCACCAACGAGGGTAATGCGGATATGAGCACATCCTGCCCGAAACTGCATATCGCAGCCATCGGCTTGGAGAAGGTGATTCCCAATTACGAGAGCCTCGCCGTATTCCAGAGAATGCTCTGCCGTGCCGGAACGGGACAGCCGACAACCACTTATACAAGCCATTTCCGTAAGGCCAGGCCTACTGCCGACAAAATGCACATCATCCTGGTCGACAACGGAAGAAGCGATTGGGTGGCCAATCCAGAGCATTGGGAAACTCTGAAATGCATCCGCTGCGGTTCGTGCATGAACACTTGTCCTGTATACCGCCGTAGTGGTGGCTATTCTTATACCTATTTCATACCTGGACCGGTAGGCATCAACCTTGGCATGCTGCGCGACAAGCAGAAGCATAGCGGCAATGTCTCCGCATGCACCCTGTGCCTCAGTTGCCAGACGGTTTGTCCTGTGAAGGTGGACCTTGGCGACCAGGTTTATAAGTGGCGCCAGCAGTTGGATGATTTCGGAACAGCCAACCCCGACAAGAAACGCATGTGCAAAGGCATGAAAGTACTCTTTGGCAGCAGCGGTATCTATAATACGGCGATGCGGTTTGCACCACTGGCCAATTTCGTGCCTGGTTTCCTCATGGAGTCCAGTCTCAATCCATGGGCCGACGGTCATAAGATGATGAGATTCCCCAAGAATTCCTTCCAGGAACTGTGGAGAAAAGGTAAGGTTAAGTAACAAAAAAGCAGAAAATCATGAGTAAGAAAGAAGATATCCTGTCGAAATACAGGAGAAATGTCAAGGAGAGGTTCGACATGCCCCGACTTGATGATATTAAGGGCATCACTTACCCTGACCCGCTCAAACAGTTCAAGTCTATGACAGAGACGGTGGGAGGAAAGGTCGTGGAACTGGCTCAGGGCCAAGACATCAACCAACTGATCAAGGAACTCTATCCGGAGGCTAAGGAGATTGCCAGCAACCTGCCCGAAATAACCATCGCCACCAGGAATCCCGATACCATCGGCTCGCCACAGGCTCTGAACGGTACCGACGTGGGTGTGGTCAGAGGCTCGTTCGGCGTGGCTGAGAATGCCTGCGTCTGGATCCCTCAGGCTATGGAGGAGAAAGCTGTGTGCTTCATTTCCGAAAACCTGGTGATCCTACTGAAGAAGAGCGAGATCGTGAACAATATGCACGAGGCTTACAAGCGGGTGGAGTTCAATGACTATGGATACGGCACGTTTATCAGCGGCCCGTCGAAGACAGCCGATATTGCCCAGGTGCTTGTCATGGGTGCCCAGGCTGCCCGCAGTGCCACCGTCGTTCTGGTTTAAGACACCTCTGATTGTAAAATATTCTGCTGAATATCGCCAAATTGATGTTTTTATGCATCAATTTGGCTTTTTTTTCGTACCTTCGCAGCATTATTTAGTCAATAATCTTAATCTAATCAAAATGAGGATCAAAGTCAACAATCAAGAAGTAGTCATTTTCCAGGGTGCGACAGTGAAAGATGCTTTGCTTAAAAGCTTCTCTCGCGACGACGTCGACAAGGCTCTTATCAACAGTGTGGAAGCGTATGATCAATGGGGGCATGAAATCGGTCTTGACTCACCCCTGAAACCTGATCAGACAATCACTTATCAATTCAAGCAATGACCATCATGCGCCGTTTTTTCATTCTGCTCTCATTGGCAGTCGCCTCTGCCGCATCGTATGCGCAGACCTACGACGTGCATATACTGTCGGCCAACGACATGCACGCCAAACTGGAGAATATGCCTATGCTTTCGGCCATCGCTGACAGCCTGAGGGCCATAGACCCATATACCTTGGTATTGTCGGCAGGCGACAACCGTACAGGTGATGCTGTCAACGACCTTTACTCCGTGCCTACCTATCCCATGACAGCGCTCATGAATTTCATCGGCTTCGATGCCTCAGCCTTCGGAAACCATGAGTTTGATAGCAAGCAGGAGGGACTGCGCACCGTCCTTGCCAATTCCAATTTCCCATATATCTGCGCCAATGTGAAGTGCGCTCCCGAACTCGGTATCAATCCTGTGCCCTATATCGTCTTCGATGTGGCAGGTGTCAAGGTTGGCATCATCGGTGTCGTCGAATTGGGGAGGCATGGGCATCCCGATGCTCATCCCGATTATTTGAAGGGAATGACCTTCTCTCCACCAGAGGAAGCGATTGAGAAATTTAAATGGCTCCGCGACGAGGTCGACGTATTGGTGCTTCTCTCCCACATCGGTTTCGAGGATGACGTGGTGATGGCCAATAAATATCCCATGTTTGATGTCATAGTGGGGGGACATTCGCATACCCAGATTAAAGGCGGAGAGATGCACAACGGCGTGCTCGTCACCCAGAATGTCAACCGGCTCAAGAGGGTCACTTACACGACCATCAAGGTGGTAGATGGCAAGGTGGTAGCCAAAGAAGCCAAGAACATCGAGGTGGAGACCTATCCGAAGAAAAACGAGGTGGCCGAGCATATCTTCCAGTTCTTCCACAATAACCCCATGTTCCAGAAACAGTTGGCTATGGCCGAGGCTTTCAGCAATCGTGAGGAATTGGGTAGCTTGATCTGCGATGCTATGGCTACCGTGGCAAATGCCGATATCGCCATCGAGAATTATGGCGGCGTGAGGTATGACACCAAGCAGGCAGGCCCGTTTACCATCGACGACGTTTTGCGCTTGGATCCTTTCGGCAATGCCTGTGTGGAGACGACGCTCACAGGTGAGGAAGTTAAACAGCTGTTGTTGTCGTGCGGAGGGAGTGACTATGATTTCCCGTTCGTATCAGGGGTGACATGCGACATCATCATCGACAAGAAAGACTCCACGAAGGTGAAAGATGTGAGAATATACACCAAGGATGGGAAAAAACTCAATCCCAAACGTAAATACAAAGTGGTGACCAATAGTTATGTGGCGGCTATCAGCGACTCTCCACGACAGGACCAGGGCCACGATATCGGAATGATCTGTTCTGATATGCTCATCAAGTATCTGGAAGACCAAAAGACCATCGATTATCGCGGCGTCAGCAGACTGAAACGGATAAAATGAAAAAAAACTATAAAATTTGCTATTTGTTTCGCTATTAGCGAAAAATAAGCTATTTTTGTAGTCAAATGCAGACGCAAAGACAAACGTTAATTAATCTATAAACATCAAATTATCAAAAAATGGCAAAAGTTGTAACATTAGGCGAGATCATGCTTCGCTTGTCATCGCCCGGACAGAAGAGGTTTATTCAGAGTGATTACTTTGATGTCGTATATGGTGGCGGTGAGGCCAATGTGGCAGTGAGTGCTGCCAATTATGGCCATGAGGCATATTTCGTGACCAAACTGCCTAAGCATGAGATCGGCCAGTGCGCAGTCAATGCCTTGCGCCGTTATGGAGTAAATACTGAATATATCGCACGTGGTGGCAACCGCGTAGGTATCTATTACCTGGAGTCGGGTGCTTCGATGCGTCCTTCCAAGGTGATCTACGACCGTGCAGGAAGTTCCATCGCTGAGGCTGACCCGGAGGATTTCGATTTCGATAAGATCATGGAGGGCGCTCAGTGGTTCCACTGGAGTGGTATCACACCCGCCATCAGCGACAAGGCTGCTGAGCTCACCCGCTTGGCTTGTGAGGCTGCAAAACGTCACGGAGTCACCGTGAGTGTTGATCTCAATTTCCGCAAGAAACTGTGGACCTCAGAGAAAGCACAGAGCATCATGAAGCCCCTCATGAAGTATGTTGATGTCTGCATTGGCAATGAGGAGGACGCTCAGCTGTGCCTCGGGTTCAAGCCCGAAGCCGACGTCGAGGGTGGAAAAACTGATGCCGAAGGCTATTATGGCATCTTCAAGGGTATGATGGAGACCTTCGGGTTCAAGTATGTCGTCAGCACTCTCAGAGAGTCCTTCTCTGCTTCTCACAATGGATGGAAAGCCTTGATTTACAATGGTAAGGATTTCTATCAGAGCAAGCGCTATGACATTATGCCGATCATCGACCGCGTGGGTGGTGGCGACTCCTTCTCCGGTGGCCTGATCCACGGACTGCTGACTTACCCCGATGATCAGGGCAAGGCTCTTGAGTTCGCTGTGGCCGCTTCCGCTCTCAAGCATACGATTCCTGGTGATTTCAACCTCGTATCTAAAGAGGAAGTCGAGAACCTCGCCGGTGGCGATGCTTCAGGACGTGTTCAGAGATAATCATCATAAAGAAAATAGAAATATGGCAAGATTCAATAAAGTTCAGGTGATTACCGCCATGCGCGCTACAGGCATGGTGCCTGTGTTCTATCATAGCGATCCCGAAGTGGTGAAGAATGTCGTCAAGGCATGCTATGACGGTGGTGTCAGAGTGTTTGAGTTCACCAACCGTGGCGATTTCGCCCATGAGGTGTTCGCTGAGGTCAACAAGTGGGTGGCTGATGCATGCCCTGAGATGATCATGGGCGTGGGCACCGTGGTCGATCCTGCTACTGCTGCCCTCTACCTGCAGTTGGGAGCCAACTTCATCGTTGGTCCAAACTTCAACCCTGCCATTTGCGAAATCTGCAACCGCCGTCTGGTGCCCTACAGTCCGGGGTGCGGTTCGGTGAGCGAGATTAACAACGCCCAGGCTATGGGCTGCGACGTGACGAAGGTGTTCCCCGCAGGCAATGTCGGCGGTCCTTCTTTCGTCAAGAACGTGATGGCTCCGCTGCGCTGGTCGAATATCATGGTGACGGGTGGCGTGTCTCCAGATGAGGAGAACCTCACCAACTGGATCAAGGCTGGTGTGCTCTGTGTGGGTATGGGCTCCAAACTCTTCCCCAAGGAGGTCGTGGCCGCCAAGAACTGGAAAGCCATCTCCGACAAATGCGTTGAGGCTTTGGGCTATATCGCCAAGGCAAGATGATGAGATTCCTCCCTTGAAGGGAGAAATCTAAATTGAAGGTCCCGGAGGGACGGCAGAATAGTCGCAGGGAATCCCTGCCGCATTCATCCCCAGAATCAACCCTTGTGGGGTGATACAGCGCCGTCCTTTCGGGATTTGAATTGAAAAAACTCCACTTTTAAAGCATTACTCATTAACTGCTTCAAACACTACCCTCTGAAGACCCTGTGCCTGCTGCTTTGCACCGCCTCGATGGTCTTTGGGATGTCGGCCTGCTCCCCGAATGATGAAGGAAGAGCCGACAGCATGAATGATTTGGCCTACGATTTTCACTACCGTAGCCTCGACTCCACACTTTTTTATGCTGAGAAAGCCCTGCGGACAGCCGGCCGCGACGACGGGGGGAAGGCCGAGGCTTACAACCATAAGGCTTTCGTCAGCATCGCCCGGATGCAATACGACCTGGCCGCTTCCCAGCTCGACACAGTGGCCGATATCACCGACAATCAAGTGGAACTGCTCATCGCCGATGTGCAGCAGATGAGGCTCTGCCAACGCAGGTCACGAAACAAGGATTTCTATACCTATCGGGAAAGTGCCCTCCGCCGTCTGAAGCGGATCAATGAGGAGGAGGATCAACTGAGTCCACATTTGAGACGACGGATGGTATACGCCCGCTCCGAATTGGCCATTGTCACTTCCACGTATTATTATTATGTCGGTCTGGAACAGCAATCGGTCAGCGCACTCCATGAGATCGACAACAGCGAGGTGCTGAAAGACACCGCCCAGTTGCTCAATTATTACTATAACATCGGTGCGGGTGGCATCATCACTGAGGGAACACAAGAGGAAATCAACCAGAGGGAGATGGACTACCTGCTTCGCTGCAATCAGATCGCCAGGGAATGTGGTTATCCATTCTGGGAAGCCAATTCCATGCAGGCCATGAGCGAGCATCTGCAGGTGCCGGTGCTCGGCGAACGACTCATGGAGGACTTCTATTTCGAACTGAGGAAAATCAATGTCGACGACATGCCCTACAGCCTGTTGGCAGGAAACCTTGCCTTGCGTTCACTCGACATCTTTCAGGACTATGGCGATGTCTACCAGACTGCAGGTTCCTACCGAACTCTGGCACAGTGCTACTGGTATATCGAGGATTTCGAGTCTTCCCTTGATTGCCTGAACAAGGCTCTGACCAACGATTCCGCTATCTTCCAGGCTCCAGACCTCGTCGCCTCCATACAGGAACAGTTGAGTGTGGTGTATGCCGCCATCAACGACAAAACCAATTCTCACCTCAACCGCAACCTCTATCTCGACACACAGGATAAGACACGACAGGATCTTTTCCTGCAGTCCAGGGCCGAACAGCTCAGTCAGTCGGTGAAACAACTCAATTTCATGATCGCTGCCATCATCGTCCTCATGCTGGTTGCCGTGGCACTGCTCTTCTTGTTCTATTACCTCAGGAAACGCAGTGACATCAGCCATCCCCTCGATGAACTGCTCTTGCCTTTGGAACAATGGAAACAAGACAATGAGACCTACGTGGAACAACTCAACGACCGGTATGACGAGACGATGGAACAGATGGCCGTGAGCCGGTTGCACATCGAGAAAAACAAGCAGCTCAATCTGGAACAGAGGGCCAAGGTGTCGTTGGCCAATATGGTGACGCCTTATATCGACCGGATGCTTCATGAAATCCACAAGCTCCGCACAGCCGATGAGGATGATGCGCTGAGAAGTGAGAGATATGCTTATCTGGCTGAGCTCACCGACAAGATTATCGACTACAACGACATCCTCACACAGTGGATACAGCTCCGTAAAGGCGATTTGAGCCTCCGCATCGAGAGTTTTCCCTTGCAGTCGCTTTTCGATATCGTGGAGCATAGCCGGAGGGGATTCCAACTCAAGGGGCTTCAGCTCGATGTGACTCCTACAGGCCTGTGGGTGAAAGCCGACCGCATCCTCACCCTGTTCATGATCAATACAATGGCAGATAATGCCCGCAAATTCACACCCGAAGGAGGCACGGTGGCAGTGGCGGCGTCAGACCATGAGCAATATGTGGAAATCAGCATCACGGATACGGGTATAGGAATGACCAGTCAGCAGATGGCAGAGGTCTTCAGTGTGGAGAAGAAACACTTCGGCGACGATTCCTCGCAAGGATCAAGCGATAGCAGCACCCGCAAAACATCAGCTCTGAAAGAAACCAGCCATGGCTTCGGATTGGTGAATTGCAAAGGAATTATCGAGAAATACAAGAAAATCAGTTCGCTGTTCAGCGTCTGCGATATCGGTGTGGAGAGCCGCAAAGACAAGGGAAGCCGGTTCTTCTTCCGCTTGCCCAAGGGGACGGCTCGGACCCTGCTTGCCTTGATGATGGCCGCCACGTCAAGTAGTATGGTCATGGCTGCTGAGAACAATGACAGCCTGTTGCGGAAAGCTACAGCTTTCTCCGACAGCATCTATGTCTGTAATACCACCGACCGTTACGAGGAGGCCATCCGCTATGCCGACTCCACGATTGTGGCACTCAATAGAGCCTACAAATCCTATTTCCGTGGTGGCACCGACACCCTTGTGCTCCAAAGCGATAAGTCTGTGCTCCAGTCTGAGGTACAGTGGTACCACAACCACCTGCCTTTCGACTATCATGTGATCCTGCGCCTGCGCAACGAAGTGGCCGTAGCTGCCCTCGCTTTGCATGAGTGGGCAATCTACCGCTATAACAACAAAGTCTATACCCAACTCTACAAGGAAATGTCGGCCGACAGCACGCTCTCCGACTATTGCCGGGTGATGCAGAAATCGAAGTCCAATAAATACATGGCCGTAGTGATTCTCATCATCCTCTTGCTCCTGATCCTCATGGCCTATTTCCAACTCTATTACCGCCACCAGGTCTATTACCGCTTCTGTCTGGAGCGGGTGAGGGCCATGAATGATGTGCTGCGTTCGGATGCCGACAACCGGAAGAAGTTGGCAGAAATCGAACGGTTGGCGGGCCGTGTCGAACAAAAAGCAGGGAACACTGCACAGCATCGCAGAAACCTCTACGTCAACGAGCGGTTGCCGGAGCCCTTGCAGAAAATCGCCGATGAAGTGATCCTGACCTTGCAGACTGGCATGGACGCCAACCAGAAACGTATGTCGGACATTGATATGGCCGAGGACGAGGTGAGGAGGCTGCAGTTTGAGAACGATAAGTTGCATGTCAGCAACAGTGTGCTCGACAACTGTCTCAGCACCCTGAAGCATGAGACCATGTATTACCCCTCACGGATTCGCACGCTGATCGAGTCGGGCGACGGAGAACTGCAGAGCATTTCTGAATTGGCCGACTATTACAAGGAGATTTATTCCCTGCTCAGTGCTCAGGCAATGAGGCAAGTGGAGAATGTGAAACCCGAGTGCGTGTCGGTGAGGATCGGCGACTTGCTACCCCAACTTGGCGACGCACGCCTGAGCGCAATTCATATCCTGGGCGACAGGCTGATGCTGCGATATCTCATCAGCCTGCTCCGCAAACAAGGTGGGGGAGGACAGCCCGTCATTACGGTGACCGAAAAAGACGAACGCTATGTCTTGTTCCGCTTCTCTTATCCCACATTGCGGTTGACCGACGAGGAGTGTTACGAACTGTTCAATCCAGCGCACTCCAACATGACCTTCCTCCTCTGTCGGCAGATCGTGAGAGACGTGGGTGAGGCTACCAACGCCCGAGGATGTGGTATCATGGCGGAGAAAAACGAGAGGGGACTTGCTGATATCGTGGTGACCTTGGTGAAATCAAGGAATCAAGTGCCCCAAGGAAAAGAATAAGATTAAAAGCAAAATAGAAGTTATGGAACAATTCAAAGTTATCATCGTAGAAGATGTCGCGCTCGAACTGAAAGGGACCGAGGGTATCATACGGAATGATATCCCCGAGGCGCAGATTATAGGCACGGCCAATAGTGAAGTCGCCTACTGGAAACTCATCAAGCAGCAGCTGCCCGACCTGGTGCTGCTCGATCTGGGACTGGGAGGCTCCACCACCGTCGGCGTGGAGATCTGCCGCCAAACGAAAGAACTCTATCGCGACGTCAAAGTGCTCATCTTCACAGGAGAGATTCTTAATGAGAAACTGTGGGTCGACGTGCTCGATGCAGGGTGCGATGGCATTATCCTCAAGAGCGGCGAATTGCTCACACGCGGTGATGTCTTCAGCGTTATGAGCGGCAAACGGCTGGTGTTCAACCAACCCATTCTCGAGAAGATTGTCGAACGCTTCAAATATAGCGTCGGTAGCCAACTCATGCGCCAGGAGGCACTGGTCAACTACGAGATCGACGAGTATGACGAGCGTTTCCTCCGACACCTCGCTCTGGGATATACCAAGGAGCAGATCACCAATCTGAGGGGCATGCCTTTCGGCGTGAAGAGCTTGGAGAAACGGCAGAATGAACTGGTGCAGAAACTGTTTCCCAACGGCAATGGTGGTTACGGCGTCAATGCTACCCGTTTGGTGGTCAGGGCCTTTGAGCTCCGCATCTTAGACATCGACAATCTCGTGCCTGATGAGGACTGAGACAGTGAAGAAGGTGCTCGTCTACGGAGTCCCTGTCATGTTGGCCTTGCAGGTGCTTCTCTTTCTGGTGTCGTGGCTCATCAGTGCCGCGTCGCCTGAACCAGTCGTGCGCTCATTGCTCAGCAGCGAGGGCATACGATGGTTCTTTGCCTCCTTCATTGACAATGTGGCCACCGATCCACTGATATGGATCATTTTGGGAGCCATGGCCTACGGTGCAGTCGTCAACAGTCATATTCTCCTCTCACTTCGGTCGAAGGCCTCTCACCGTACCTACCGGCAGGCTTTTGCCTTGCGTATTGTGCTCGTCGAGTGGATTCTCTTCGCGGCCGTCATCGTGTTGCTGTCGTTCGTGCCCCATGCAGCCCTGCTCAGTGTCACCGGTCAGCTGTTCCCGAGTAGTTTCAGCCATAGTCTCATCCCCACCTTCGCATTTTGTGTTATCGTCTCTGCGACGACGTATGGCCTGTTGGCTGGCGTGATGCGCTCCGTCGAGGATGCCTTCGCCTCCCTTTGCAAGGGCATAGCCACTGCTGCACCCGCCATCATCTTTTATGTGGTGGCGGCCGAACTCTATTTCACCACTGCCTACGTCTTCCGCTTCTGAGATGAGAAATTTCGGATTTCACCTGCTGGCGATTCTCACCATTGCGATATGGGGCGTGACGTTTGTCAATACCAAAGTCTCTTGCAAATATAAATAACTTAAACATAACACTGACAAGATGAAAATTTTAGCTGTTAAATTCAGAGAACATGGGTTCTATACCCAGCCTTTTGCCTTTGGAGGCGAGGGTGGTAATTTTGATCCGAACATCCGCTATCGTGGCAGTTTGCAGAACTATCTGATTGATTGTGGCGACGAAGTTATTTTGGTTGATACAGGGCTCCCTGCCGGTACTCCTGAAGAGACCCCTGACGAGAATTCGGTAGCCTTCACAGGTAAGGATATCTGTAGCTATATGGAGGCTTTCGACAGGCTCGGCTACAAGCCTGAGCAAGTGACCAAGATTTTGCTCACTCACAAGCATCCCGATCACAGTGGTGAGTTGCGCTCTTTCCCCAATGCCAAAGTCTATGTGAACAAAGACGAACTTGATGCTCCGGAGTTACAGGGACTTGGTAACCTCGTGCCCGTGAGTTTCACGGATGGTGCTTACTACAATTTTCCCGAGGCTCAAAAGATATGCGACGGCGTATTCTTTATCAAGGCCAAAGGACATACCAATGGCAACAGCATTGTCATAGTGGAGATGGACGGACTGTTCTACATGATCCATGGCGATATCACATACGTTGACGAGGCTTTGTATGAGAATAAACTGTCTGTTGTCTTCGACGATGTGGCCGCAGCCCGTGAGACCTTGGACCGTGTGCGGGAATTTGTCGGCAATCATCCTACAGTATATTGCTCTACCCACTCTCCACAGGGATATGAGAATCTGGAGGGTAAGCGGGTGATGGATCTGGACAATCCCGTGCCTACCGTCTTCGAAGAGGTCGTTTTTTCTAATAAAGAAGCTTCTGGCAAATACGTCTGTTCCATCTGTGGCTATGTATATGACCCGGCCGAGCACGATGGCGTGGCTTTTGATGACCTGCCCGAAGACTGGCGCTGCCCTCGCTGTAAGAGGCCCAAAGACAAGTTCAATAAGGCATAAGACCGGAAATCATCACTTACTTCTTTTCAAAAGATATGATGCTGAATAAACGATCACGAAAACTGGATTTTTTCTGCCTTTCATGCCTCGCTGCAATAGGCTTGGTCGCACTCCTCTCTTGCAGTCGTTCTGGAAAGGGCTCCGAAGCAAAGGATCAGGGCGCACCGGCCTCCGAACAGGTGGCTTCTCCGGAAGCAGAGGAGAGTCAGGGAAATACCGCAATGAAGGCTCCACAGATAGCGACGGACGAAGCTGGTCTGATTGACCTGCAGATGTGTCCCAAAGACTACGGATCACTGAGTGTGAGTGTATCCGAAGATTATACTGAGGCGCAGGTCTTTTCTGAGGGGAAGTTGATGCAGACCATCTCCGACCCCGACGGAGGACTCGTTGCTACAGGTGATGATACGCCGGTGGCGTATATGGATGCCAATTTCGATGGGTTTGTCGATATCTTTATTGGTCCGGGGGAGTCGCGCACTTACAGCACACTGCTCCTCTGGAATCCCGTGGCACAGCAGTTCGAACGGGTGGGGACACTGGGCGATCCGGCCTTTCAGAACATCATGCTTCATCCTTCCGGCAAATCTGTCTATGAGGGCGGTAGCGCGTCTTGGTGCGCAAACGTCTTCTTCCACTACGTATGGGAAGATAACCGCATGAAGGAGGTGGAGGAACTCACCGTCGTCAATGACTCTGAGCAATATGGGGAATATGATGTCGAAAGCAGATACACCCTGAAAGATGGTGACCAAAACCTGATTCTCGCAACAGACAATGTAGACAAACTGCCTGGCGTGTGGAAGTCTGTAGTCGAAAAGTACGGTACAGCTGATTGAAAATCAATGTGATTACTCAGCGCCCCACTTTCCCTTCTTATGATCATCGGGATCTGTCGCCGTTCATCGGGATTTGTCGCCGTTCATCGGGATTTGTCGTCGTTCATCGGGATTTGTCGTTGTTCATCGGGATTTGTCGTTGTTCATCGGGATTTGCAATCCCGATGCTCTGAGTATCAGGATTTATAATCCGCTAAAAGCTCGTTCATCGGGATTTGTCGTTGTTCATCGGGATTTGTAATCCCGATGCTCTGAGTATCAGGATTTTTAATCCGCTAAAAGCGCATTGCAA
>OCTW011436090.1_pt1 | contig 29245 bp, 27 predicted proteins | sample 1539671 | NCBI WGS metagenome assembly OCTW01 (sample SAMN02144230, study PRJEB22623) | gut metagenome | biome: sheep rumen | host: Ovis aries | place: New Zealand | reverse complement strand
CGTCGACGATGGAAGAAGCTACATCGAAGCGTTTCTAGAAAATGATGACTGCGTCGTTTTCTCGGTGGATTATCGTCTTAGTTTCCAAGCCCCTTATCCAGCGGCTTTAGAAGATGGAATGGCCGCGATTGAATATGTTTACGCTCATCACGACGACTTTGCCATAAACCCTCGCCAGATTTTCGTCGCGGGCGAAAGCGCCGGCGGCGGACTTGCCTCTTCGTTATGTCTCTATTGCCGGGAAAAGGGCAGGGCGAGAATTGCTTGCCAGATCGCGCTTTATCCTATGTTAGATGACCGCGATACGGAGACGAGCGCCAACCATGATGGTCCCATTTGGAACCATCGTAGCAACATCGAGGCGTGGACGGCCTATTTAGGTGATATCAAACAAGGTGAGGTGCCTGAGTGTGCCGCCCCATCTAGAGCAGAAGATTATTCATTCTTGCCTCCTTTAATCAGTTATGTCGGGACCATGGATGCTTTTTACGCCGAGGACATGGCCTTTTATGAAGGATTAGCCAGGGATGGCGTGAAAGTCTCCTACCGCGTCTATCCAGGCTGCTTCCATTGCTTTGACACCATCAAGCGGAGCCATCCGCTAAGCCGCGATGCCTTTGCCTTTTTGAAAGAACGTTTCCATTACGCTCAGCAAAATTACTTTTCATCCTCTTTTGAGGAAGAATCAAATGAACATGGATCCTAGTGGGAAAGTTATGCGTATTATCCGTTTGTATTCTTGGCGGTTGATGATTCAATTGGACTCGATTGAGAGACGACAAAAAGACCTGTGATGCCATAGTTGCGGCCTCACAGGTCTATCGTTGAAAATGCTTCTTAGAATCAAAGATTCATGAGGGTTTTGCAGAGTTTTTTGAATTATTGCACTAATGCCTTACGGTTGAACGCCTTCTTCCGGTGGGTCTTTTTCACTGGTTTTCTTAACCTCGACTTCCTCGTTATTATTCGCGTTTGGAATTGGGTCAAGGTCTTGATTCAATTGGTTCTGGAAATCGACTTGGACGTTATTGTCTTGGACCGGTTGATTGTTCTCTGCCTGAACCTGGTTTGCCTCGCGCTGGGCCTCGGCTTCTCTCTTCTGGGCTTGATAGGCCTCGATGATGGAGTCGCAGAATTCGATTCTACGTTTCTCGGTAGAGTTGAGTTGGTTAAAGGTTCTGCCGCCTTCTGGCATCTTGTAGTTCTTGTAGGCGATAGCCGCGCTATAAAGGGCTTTGTTATCGCCAGGGATGTTGCTGTTCTCGCGGGCTGCTTCGCGTGCGATACGTTGCAAGGTGTTATATTGCTTGGAGGTTTTCTTGCGGAAGCGTTCCCACCAAGAGCCTTTGTTATCGTCTAAGCACTTGGTGAAGGTCTTGCCAGTGTTATAGCCATTAGGCTTTTGATTGAACTGGTTGAACTTCTGGAAGAAGTCTTGGCTTTCTTCTCCGTGGAGACCGCTATAGACGGCTTTGAAGTTGTGCTTGACTTCGCCATAGCTTTCGGTGGCTAAATCATCGGCTTTGACGTATTTATTCATTACCGTGCCGACAGGGTCGATCATGAAAGAGGTGACTTCTTCGCGTAACGCGTCATTTTGAATGGAAGCGATGGAGAGATTGTTCGCTAGCATATAGTCTTCCAAATATTCTCTTCCTGCGACAAGCATGGTGGCTAAACTATGGGAGTTCAGCTCAGCGAGATCGCCATCGCGGTCGCGTCCAGCGAATTGATCAAGGTGATCGTCCATGTATTTACGTTCTAAGACGAAATCTTTGAACGTGGTCATGAGGTTTTGATACTTTTGGTCAAGCGGAACATTGCTTTTCAGTGCTTGATCATAAGCAGGGCCGCCTCCTGGGATGAGGTTGCCATCTTTATCACGATAAGAATTGCTTAACTTATAGAGGTTATCTTCCTGATCGCCTAAGGCGAAGAGGTTCTTGATGCTTGCGATATCGGGCTCAAATTGATTGCCGAAGAGACGGTCTGGGTGATGGTTGTAGAGGACGTTATATTCCTTGACGATGTTCGTAACAATCGTGTTGTTGATTTGATTTTCCTTATCCGGGATGGTGTTGGTGACGAATTCCATGCCGCGCCCACCGACTAAACCATATCCTGATAGGGTGTTATAGGCATCCGCTGGATGAGCGATCGCGCGGGCAATACGCTTGCCTAGAGGATTATCTTGTCCACGTGGGATGAAATATTTCTGGTCTTCTTGATTACCGATATTCTCGGCTGCTTTCAAATAGGCTTTGGCGGGATCAGCAAGATATTCTTCCACGGTCACATTGCCTTGTTGGCAAGCGGCTTTTAATTGGGTGAAACCACTGAGGAAAACCGCGGCTTTGGCGTTTTCGAAGTCATAGCGCGGCGGGAGGTTCGGATACCAGTTTTCAAGGTCGCCGTTTTCGACTTGGGAAGGACGACCGCTATAGATGTTGCCATTGAGACTGATGTTATCGAGGTCGAAGTTCTCTTTGATGTAATTGAAGACTCTATCATAACGAGCGCTGATTTCCTGGGTTTCTTTGGCAAGGCGATCGATGTTAGTTAAGCTCTGGCGCTTTTCTTCTTCGGTTTTAAGTTTGGCGTGATCAGTAAGGGCCTTTTTCAGGGCTCTTTGCTTGGCAAAATAATCGGCAAGGCCATATTCTTTTTGCCCGGCTTCGCCACCAGCGGCTTCTTGAAGGAGACCTTCTTCAGCAATCATGTTGTTGAGGGTGGCGATTTTCTCTTGATAACTTTGTGGCACGACTACTGGCATCTTCAAAAACGGCTTATAGACGGTGGCGTTACCAGGCTGGGCAAGGATATCCGCGCTGATGATGAGGAAGTTGCCGTTATGGTTCACAATCGTATGCTCATCAAGTCCTTTGCTCTTGACGAAATCGTTGAAGCCATCGACGGCTTTGATCATCGGGACAACGGAGTTGGAATCGATGGCGCTGTCGACGAGGTTTGGACCCATCTTCTCGACCATTTCGCCATTCGCGTAATCCAAGGAGGCTTTGATTTGAGCTGCCATATCGGTATCGAATAAAGCATCCGCATCGGCTTTGATATTGTTGACCAAGTTCGTCATCGGCAGGTTATAAGCGCGGATGTTGGGATCTTCTTTTTTATAGATTTCCTCAAGGCCGGCTTCATCTAAAATCGTGTTTTGCTCAATCGCGTTGATGACGGCTTCAAAATCGACGTTCGGGATTACGACTTCGGCTTTTTGATTCGGCAAGTGGATTTTTGGAATCTCATTGCCTTGGAAAAGGCCTTGGTTTTTGGCCATGAAATCGCGTTGTTTCTCCACGCTGCCAAAGGTATCGACCGCGTATTTTGTAGAATTGAAATGGGCGAAGAAGTTTTCTACGTGGGCGACGTCTTCATATAACTTGAGGAGACGATCAACCTTCATTGCTTCTTCGAGGTTTTCATTACGCTCTTTCACGAAATTCTTGATGTTTTGAATCTTTTGAAGAAGTTCTTGTTTGTATCCCATAAATCGTTGCTCCTTTTAACGTGCTTCTATTATGAATGATTGCTTGCAACAAGAATGCCACATTGATTCGCGTTTGGTAAATGTTTTTTCTTTATAAATAAAGAGAACGACGAGAATGCGACTGAAAGTTATCATTTGCCCGTTTCGATTCATCTAAGGAGCAAACCCCATGGGAATAAAGAAAAAACTAGGCATTAACACGCCGAAAGCCGTCTTGCTTGCTGTTCAAATCATCTTGACCCTTTTCTTGCTTGCCGTCTCGATTTATTTGTTAGTATTCGTACCCATCAGCAATCGCGGTGGATGGATGATTGTATCCTATGTTCAAATCACCATCTCGGCTCTTGCTTTACTCATGTATTTCGCGATTGGTCACCGCAAAGGAAAGCCAGCTTATTATCTAGCGATATTGCCTTTTTAGGGGCGGTGTTTGTGATTATCTTGCTCCCACAGCGTAATACCTTCCAAATCGCGATCTTGGCCGTTCTTTATGGCTTAGTCATCGCGTTTATGCTCCGTCAAGAGAATATCCGTTTCACCTTCTGGATGAGCTTGCTTATGGTCGCGGTATCATTAGCATTCTCAATCAATTCTGCGATTACTGCGAACGTCTCTTTCCTTGGCGATATCTCTTCTCGTTGGTTCGCCTATATGGCAATGTATGTCTCTATCTTTGTTCCTACCGCTATGTCATTCACCTTGGCGCTTATCTATAACATCAAAGCGACAAGAGAACTAACCAAACAAAAAATGAAAGACTAATCTCTAGCCTTGGAAAATAATAAAAAACCTAAAATCCCTGCAAAACGGCGGTAAAACACGTCGAAATGCAGGGAAAAAATATCGTTATTTTATTTCGTTGGTGATGCTTTCTTTATGCTTTGAAGATAATTCTCAAGGTAGATATCGTAAAGGACATCCAATGGGACAATTGAGGCTTCGTAACGTTTTGAAAGTAGAGCAATGATATCGGTAGGGATATCGATAGCATCTCCTTCTTGATAGAAAACGGAATTGGCTTTGGCAAGCTTTGCAACCGCATCGCTCACGCGAGGGCAAGCATAGTCCTTGGACTCTAAGTAATAACGTTCAATGGAACTGGTCACGTATTTGTTGGTGAGGTTATGCAAAACCCTTAATAGTTGAGAGATACCAAAGGCGATCGCAACGACAATAACGAATGTCACTGGCCACGGGATAAAAGCATTGGCCTGATAATGGTCATCCCAGAGTCCGGTTGCAAACACCATGACGAAATAAAGCACGCAATAAAGCAGAACCGGGATCAAAGCGATGAAAGCAGTCCTGAATTTGATGTGCACATCGGAAATGATGAGCACGAATAAGAGGGTGATGAAGATCGGGTTGAGTGTATGCATGAACAAATTGGATTTAGAAAGCATCATCAATACGAATCCATTCGCGATCGATAGTAGGGTAATCGCGATAAAGAAGGTTAAGAAGGTACCGACTGCTCCAACATAAAGCAAGATCACAATCCAAGGTGGGAGTTTATAACGGTCGCGCTTCAAACCATCGATTTGGAAAGGCAAGCACATGAACGCCGCGACGGCGGCGATGATGTTAGAGATGGTGGTGAACATCCTCAAAGTATCAATCCCTTTTCCTTCTGGAAGGTCTTGATAGAAATTGGTGATATTAAGAATCAATGTGACGGCAGTAAAAGCAATGACGAACACCGACATCGCAAGTCCAGCAATCCAACGCATCTTGTTGATTCTTCTAGCGTTGGAGATTTTCTTTTTCTTCTTGTTCACATTCATATTTCAATACACGTATCGCTTCTTTTTTGAATTAGGGAGTAGGGGAGCATACCTAATTAATACGAATATCTTAGGAATTTCAAGTATTTGTATTGGGATAAATGCTCAAACAAGGTTTGCAACGCAAAACATAGCAAGACACATACCGCGTAGGGGAACAGCAACAAAGCGATATACTGACGGAAGATATTGTTTCCAGTCGCATCTAAAATCCAATGGAGATAAACAAAGAACTGGATATGGAACAAATAAGAGAAGCTTCCAACCTTCTTTAGTTTCTTTGCCACTTTGGCAAATCTTCCATCCTCGATCTTTATCAAAAGCACTTGGTTCATAAAGAAGAAGACAAACACTGGCAATAAGAAGTAGGCATCTGGGAAGACTAGCAAGTTAAAGGAAATCGTTAAGAACAATTCGACTCCCATAAGAACAAAGGAAAGAATCACGAAGATGAGGTTGCCTTTGATATGGAATGGACCGCGCAGTGCGAAGAACTTCCCGATTACCACGAATAGAATGGCTTCTAAGAAGCAATAAGAGAGTTCTAGATAATTTCCAATCATGAAGAATGTCTTAGAGAAAGGATCATCCTTAGATGCGAACAATCCAAGATAGGCCGAGTTGAAGCAGCCATAGATATAAAGCAGTCCGGCTAGAATGGACATAATGATGAGTCCCTTCTTGCTTCGAACTAGATTCACGATGAGAACGCTTAATGCCAGGGCAACTAAGAACCAATAGCCGCGCGGGGCGCCTTTCCATAAAGTGATCATGATATATCGAAGCAAACCGTAGCCATCTCCGTTAGAAGCAAACCCCGCCATATCTTTGATGGTAAGAGGCAAGCCTAGAACATACCAAAATAGATAGAGGAACAGGAGTCGAAGGCAGAACGCTCCAACATATTTCCATTTGTTTTCTTTATCAGCCTCGATACGGCGAAACAAAAGGAAAGCGCTGATGATAAAGAAGATCGGAACAGCGGGTCTAAGAATGCCATAGACAACCGATTCGCTGATCATCGTTGGGATAGACGCATCTAGTCCAATCGAGGCCGTAGTGCTGCCTTCTGGAAAGATATGAATAAAGATAATCAAAAGCGCAGCGATAAAGCGAACCAAATCCAAAACGGGGAAGTATTCCTTCTTTGTTCGGCTTGTTTCATTTATCGCTTCTACCATTGGTTTTTCCTAGCAAAACTTTGAAAATCTCTGCAAATCGCGATTAAAACCATTCAATTCGTGGCTTTTTCTTTCTTGTGGCGAATGAGTTTAAGGATGAGATAGTAGACAAGATAGAACACCCCAATATAGCCACATTGCATGATGTAGATGAACATTTGATAAAGGATGAGATCGCCATTGACCCAACCAAAGACGATTTCAAACGGTGTCCCATCACCATATAAGAAGAACATGTAGTTTTTGCCAGTGAGATAATCGAACGTCAAGGTAATGGACATAAAGACGAAAAGAATGCCGATGGTGAAGGGGATATTCCTCTTCTCCATTTTGTTTAAGCCAGATACGAAGATGAATAATGCAGCGAATGCGGCAAGAGAATGGCTAAAGGCGCTGATTAAGGATAGATAGCTGAATGCCGGGTGAAAGGAATAGATGTTGCCAGCGAAGTAATTGCCCATAATGCCCATGAGGAAGCCGCATATGGCAATGAAATCAAAGCAGATCTCTTGCGCCCTTCCTCGAGTGAAAGCCGCGATAGGGACCATGAACACCATCATATCGCAGAAGAATAACGGTAGGTTTTCTAGGATCGTATTGCCAATATCGTTAGAGGTCACTAATAGGAAAGACACCTTCATGATAGCTAAGGCAATCAAGGCGATGGAGGTGATAATCAAAGCTTTGCGCTGGCTTTTGGGTTTGCCTTTGTTTCTTTTGGCTAGAAAGATAGCCAAAGCAATAAAACCGCCTAAAATGATGGTGACACTTAGAAGGTGAGACCAAGAAAATAAACCGGCGGCTGGTCGATTTTTCTCTAAGAAAAACCATTCATAGAAGCTCATGAATGCAATCATAGCACAAAATAGTTAACGAACAAAAAATGACTGGCATTCATATCGATAAGACGCTTGAATCATTTCTGCCATTGCGAAAAAAAGTGGCTTGGCCACCTCTATTATCCCCGTAAAGCGATTCGTTCCGATTTGGGTTATTTTTCTTGATCGACGCATTTTCAAACATGAAAATATAAGGTGCAGGAACTAACAACCAAATGGAACCAAGATTACGCAGAACACCCGGCAGGACTTATTACGAATCCTCGGTTGAGGATTTTGTTAATCACCCATATCCAAAAGATATTGTAGAATTTCTCACCGAAAGCGATGAATCCAACGATGAAGACGAACTATATTTGCAAAAAGGCGCCTGGATCAATCAAATCAAGATTTTGCAAAAGTATCTGAAAGGCAAAGCCGGATATATCATTTTTGAATATGCTCTTTCGCGTGTGAACATGAGAATTGATGTCGTTTTGCTTATGGGCGATGTCGTTTATTCTCTCGAATTTAAAAATAATGAAGTGGAATTCAAAGAAAGGGATATGGATCAAGCCGATGGATATGGCTATGCTTTGAAGAATTTTTACGAAGCAAACAGAGATCGTTATGTGGTGCCAATTCTTATCGCAACAAAAGCTCCTGATAGCATTTGCTCAGATTCTGCGGACTTAGGCGTTGACAAACTTTTCTCTTTGTTCTGCGCGAACGTGAATAAAATGGAGCAGTATATCGATTTGATTCGTAGCAAATACGGTTCTGAAAGAATTTGCTCTCAAGAAGAGTTTGAGCAGTGGATTGTTTCGCCTTTCAAGCCGAATCCAACCATCATCCAAAGCGCCCGCTCGATTTACATGAACAATCAAGTTGATGAATTCTTCAAATTCGATGCAGGAGAAGAAAACCTTAAAATCACTGAAGCAACGGTGGAAGCGATTGTTCGTGAAGCCAAAGAAAACAAAAAGAAAATCATCTGCTTCGTATCTGGAGTTCCCGGAGCTGGCAAAACGTTGGTTGGCCTCGATTTGGCCGGCAAGACGCGTAACGGTGAAACAAACGGTTTACCCGAAGCCATCTTCTTTAGTGGTAACGGCCCGTTGATTAACGTTCTCACCGAAGCGCTTGGTCGAGATGCGTTCAAACGCGATCCTAGCAAATATCCAAGTAAATATAGAGCAGTTAACGAAGTCAAGGCCTTCATCCAAGATCTTCATGCCTTTAAGCAAGACATTATCGCTACAAAACATCGAACAATTGACGAAAATGTCCTCATTTTCGATGAAGCTCAGCGCGTTTGGGACGAAAGCAAATTGCAAGATTGGCTGATCAAGAAAGGCACATCCAAAGATTATTATGGATTATCCGAAGCGGATTTGCTTTTAAGTGTCTTTGATAACAGAGAGTGGGGCGTTATCGTCGCGCTTGTTGGCTTAGGACAAGATATCCATACTGGCGAAAATGGATTGGGTGTTTGGTTCAAATCGTTACTTGAGAAACATGAAGAATGGGAAATCCGGTTATCCAATCAAATCTTTTCTCAAACGGCAGACTGTCTTGAGAACTACAAAGAAGCCGTGCTGGGTTGCCCACGTGTAAAGGAAGAGCAAGGCCTCTATTTAAGGACTTGTATTCGCACCCCAAGAGCAAAGAATCTTTCAGAATTCGCGGAAGCGTTGCTGAATAATAAGCCTGAGAAGGCAAAAGAAGCATTGGCCAAATTCGAAGATTATCCCATTTGTATCACTAGGGATTTACGCAAAGCGGAGTTTTTCGCTTCGTCTAATGCCGTTCGCAGGGAACGTTGTGGGAAGCTTTGCAGCAGTAACAGTAAGATCTTAGGAAGAGGAAGCCATTGCTTTGATAATATTGATAACTGGCATTTCGCGAATTGGATGCTCGATGAATCGGGTCGCGATTCTTCGAACTCTTTAGTGTTCTCCGCATCCGAATTCAATATCCAAGGATTAGAAATTGATTGGGCTTTACTAGGATGGGACATGGATATGTATTACCACGATGGACAGTGGCACATGCAGAAGATGTATACCCCCAAGCGATTTGTTGAAAGCGATGATATCCAAAAGAAACATATCCTTAATTCTTATCGCGTTTTATTAACGAGAGCCAGAAAAGGAATTGTTATCTACATTCCAAAAGCAAGGGAATATCCCGATCCATATGGTGTATCGAAATACTATGATTCGACCTATGAATATTTAAGGTCATGCGGCATTAATGATTTAGATGAATCGGGAGCTTCTTTCACCAAGAAAAAAGCAGTAGTTACATTGCCGTTTTGATTTATTAGGCATTTGATTGGTTGGGCCAGGATACATGCAGAAGAAGAAAACCTTCGATTGTTCTTTCACCAACCTGCACAGAACACTTAAGTGGGTGCCAGATTGTTCATTCGTAGGCTTTTTGCAAAGATATTCGAGTTTTCGTTGTCTTTTTCACAATTCAATTAGTCGGGTTTTGCAGAGATTTTCAATATTCTCTTTGCCAATCCACGGTTATCCTTCTCTAAACTAGAATCCATCATCCCTTTTCTTTCTTTACCATTTTTCTTCGCGGGTTAACCCGCTTTCTTTTTAACTTTGGTGATGGATGAATTCAGTGTTTATAATGGTCATAAAAAACGCAAGAATCATGTCTTTACTTCTTGCGTGTTTTCGTTTTCGCTTATTTGCTTTGAGCTAATGAACTGATTAGGCCTTAGAGTCGTTTTCGGATTCGGAGGCGATCGAGGACACCTCCTCCGTCGATAGTCCCAGCAGGTCCGCGACCTCGGCTTCGCTTAGGCCCTTGCTTAGCATTCTCAGGACGCTTTGCCTTCTCTCGGTCTTCGCGCCGATGGCCTCGCCTTTTTTCAGACCGAGCGCCTCGCCTTCCTCAAAGACGTTGCGCTTCCATTCTTCGTAACCCGTGATCATATACTGAAAACCGTCCTTTCGCATGCGCCTCGTTCTTCGCCTTGGCTGGTTCAGGCCCTGGAGGCGGTTTTCGCCTGGGCCGCCATCTCGGCCACTTCTTCCTTCGTGATGCCGAGCGCTTTCGCGATGGTCTCTTCGTCGATGCCCCCGGCGATCATGCTGCATATTGTCTGGGCCTGACCTTTCTTCACGCCGATGGCCTCGCCTTCCTCAAAGACGTTGCGCTTCCATTCTTCGTAACCCGTGATCATATACTGAAAACCGTCCTTTCGAAGATATTCTAATCTCCCCTTCGTTTCTTTTCCATGCATTGTGGCTTCTTCTTTATTGAAAAGGTCCTTGCTTAGCCATTCTAACTCGCTCTGTGGCTTGACAATGAGCTCATTGGAAACAATCAAGCCATGCAGGATGCTGCCGGTTGGCAATCCGCTTTTCAGGGAGACGGGTTCAATCCAATTGATCGCCTCACCTTGCTTTAGGTAATCCTTATCGCACATGAACGCCACATAGATATCTTTCAGGTTTCTATATTCCTTGACATCTGCTAATTGGAGGCCGCCTAACTCCAACCAATAAGCATCCAATCGCTTGATGAGATTCTTGTCTTTATATCGTTGCATCTCGACATCTAAGAGCTCTCCTCCGCTTCCTTGGATGATGAGGTCTAACCGGATGCCTTTGCCGATGATGGTGAGGTTCGCACTATATTGGGTGCTATAACGCTCCACCTTAAAGGCTTTCTTCCCAAGGATGCTTTTGACGATATGATCGACAAAAGGCCTCATGGTCTCTTCTCCTTCTAAAAACGATATCGCACAGTCATCGGCTAAACAGATATCCTCTGGCTTAATTGGTTTTTTGTAGATCAATGGTTTTTCGTCTTTGGGCATAGGATGCCTCCTACTATACTTATTCCCAAAAAAGGCCAAAATGTGCTAAAAATATTTTTAGACACTGTATAAAATGTTTGGATTCATCCGATGAAATCCAATGTTTTTCATGCAAATATTTTTCATAGTGAATTCTATGCTTTCTTAAGAATTCGCGTGATCGTAGAGCTCAATGCCGTTAGGAAAGGCAGTAGTCTTTTCTTGAACTGATGGATGCACGAACATGCATCGTTTCCATAACGGTGAACCCTGAATGAAAGCAGCCAAACCCCAATCTATCGGGTTTGGCTGTCTTTGCTTGGTTTATCTATCTTGTATGCTAGAAGGTCAACGTGGTTACTTATTTAAGGTGTTCACGAATTGATCTAGTTTGGCTAAGTCATACCAATTACGTAGTTTCGAAAAGAAAAACACCACGACTTCCTTTGTCATCGCGGTTCTTTGCAAAGCGAATTAGTTGTTCTTCAAATATTGCAGATAATCCTCATAGCCACGGCCATGCATTTCTTCTTTGCAGGCATACATCGCATCATCGGCCTTCTTCGTCAAGGATTCAAGGCAACCATCGGAAGCATGTTCTTGATAAGCGTAGCCATAAGAGACGGAGATTCGCTTCTCTTTTTGCATATTTTGGAAATCTTTAACCATTTGTCGGATGGCGTCTTCGCTTTTGTTTAGCAAGATGCAGGCGAATTCGTCTCCCCCGACGCGGAAACTTCTCCCGCCTTTGAAGCAGGCTTCGATGCAATAGGAGGCTTCTTTTAATAAGGCATCTCCCGAGAGATGGCCTTTGGAGTCATTGGTCTCTTTCAAGAAGTTGATGTCGAAGACGACGATTGCGACCGAGCCCTCATTCTTGGAAGTGCTTAATTGTTTGAGATAATGCTCATAGGAATAACGGTTGGATAAACCGGTTAAGGCGTCTTTTTCCGCCGCCATACGAAGCGCTTCATCAAGGGCATCGCGACGGGCTTTCAAGGTATTGTAGGAAGAGGAGAGGAGTCTCATCTCGCGGAACCCTTTATGAGGCTGCAATTCCTGATCGCCTTCGATGAGTTTGCTCGAGCGAAGCACCGGCAGGAAGAGCTGCTGATACAGCATGAAGAAGATGAAGGCAAGCAACGCCATGATGCCGATCGCCGTGCCCCATAGCCAGCCACGTAACATCTGTAAACGACCGCTTGCAGCAGCGGCTTTTTGACCTTGGTTGGCTTGGATGATGCCGACGGCCGCGTTGACTTTGGAGCTCACCAAGCTTTTGGCCTCGCCATAAGTTTGATTGAGCAAGAGATTCTCAGCTTGATTGAGGCGTTCCCCGTCGCTAGAAGTCTGCTCTAACTCGGTCAAAGCCGGGAGCAAGGGACGGATGGTCACGGTCTGAGGGATATCAGGGAGAGGGTAGACGCTGCTGACAAGCGCGATCGCATGAAGCTGGGATGCTAATAGATAATTCGCGTTATCGGCGGCGACTTTCAAGGATTCAACAGCTTCAACAGGAGCATCGGTCCCTTCGAATTTGGCAATGATATCATCGCCGCGTCTTTTGTTGCCTAATTCGGTGCAATAGGCAATAAGAGGACCGGTATTGGGAGAATGATCAGGAAGGGTAGGGCGTAACACATAGGTGTTTGAAGTATCCGAGAGCAAACTAGAGCCACCTAATAAGGCGGTCGCATCGGTGACGTATCCTGAGGAGCGTTGCATGATATCGGATAACATCGAGGAGACCGAATTGACCTCGATGATGAGCCCGACGATGAGGATATGGAAAACCAGCAAAAGGGCGAGGGAAGGCGAAAGAAAAGCCGTCACGCTGATGCCTTTTTGTTTGATGGGTTGTCTGTTTGCTTTATTTTCCACTTTTCAGTAAGGATTATGGGACTTTTTGAGGATTTGTAAAGGGGTTAACCCAACTTGATTGGGATTTACGCCCAATGAAGGAAGTGGGGATATTTTGCCTAACCTAAGCATCCGATAACAAGATGAAGAGCCTCTTCTATGTCAAAATGATTTCATTTGAAAAGGCGCTTCCTAAAGAACCGCTTTTGTTTAACGTTTCTTCACCCAATCAAGGCTCTCTGGATGCTCTTTGAAATAGCGTCTTCGATGCTCTAAATGTTGCTCGGCGACTTCTAATTGATGCTGCTCAAGTTCATACGGAGGGGTATTGGTTTCATAGGGCTTTTGAAAGGAGAATCTCGCTTTCTTAAAGAAGAAGACGTTATCGATGTTTTCAATGTCGATGATCTCATCCGCGGTCTTTTGTTGTCTTGCATAGATGATCATCGTCGCATCTGGCTTATGGCTTATGTATTTCCACTGAAAGAGTTGATACGTCATGAAATAGAAACTCCTAATAACATCAATCTCCATTGACTATACCAAGTTCCTGCTTGATTCGTCTATGGAAGATGGTTTCTTATAAGAAGATTCCTCTATAGAAGCAACATTGAAGTACAATGGAGTTAGAAGAAACCAATCATGAGTTATTATTCCAAGCACGCGGAAGAATACATCGAATCCACGATGGGCATCGATATGTCCTCTTGGTATGCGATGCTAGAGCCTTATCTTCCTCTAGGCGGCTCGATTTTAGATGTTGGGCTAGGATCAGGAAGAGACATGCTTCATTTCAAGAAGAAGGGATATGATGTTTTTGGCATCGATATCGAAGAAACTTTCGTAGAACACGCGAAATCGCTTGGATTATCGGCTCAAATCGGGGATATCCGAACGTATCAAACAAACAAGCGCTTCGATGGGATTTGGGCGAATGCTTGCCTTGTTCATCTAGCAAAAGAACAAGTTCAGCCTGCGATTAAGCATCTCTTGTCCTTACTAAAACCAGGAGGCGTCTTATTCGTCTCGATGAAGAAAGGGGAGAGCTTTGAAGTCGATGAGCTTGGCCGTCCCATGCTTTATGTGGATGAATCGATCTTTAAGCCCTTTGATGTCGTGAAGATGACGTTCGCATTAGACGCCTCTAGGCCCCTTACTTGGATTCAGGTCATCATCGCTAATAAGGCAAGAGACTTTTGTTAAAGAACTGCCACACTTTTTTAATGTTGGTTAGGCATCCTTCCCAATCACATCACTCAAAAATGCATTTTCCTTATCAAAACCCGCCTCTTTTTGTATTCTAGTGCTAGCAAAAGGAGCGATTTATCATGTTAGATTTCCTCAAAGAGATGAAAGCCCGCCACTCGGTAAGAAACTATACCGATCAGCCATTAACTCAAAGCCAAATCGATGAACTCAATGCCTTTATCGACACCATCAACAAAAACACAGGACTCCGCTTTAGCCTAAAGGTCAATGAGGATATCTTTTCCCATTGGATTCTAGGATATGGATTCATCAAGAATTGCTCCAATCATATCCGCTTAGCAGGAACCCCTTCTCCTGATCTAGAAGAGAAGGTTGGCTATTATGGCGAGATGCTTGTCCTCAAAGCCCAGCAATTAGGTCTTAATACTTGCTGGGTAGGAGGAACTTATCGCAAGAAAGACGTCAAAGACGATCCTTCGATTCGCTTGGTCTGCGTCTTAGCCTTAGGCAATGGCAAAACCCAAGGAACCCCTTCCAAAAGCAAACCCATGAATGCTTATTATCAAGGCGAGAATGTTCCTGACTGGTTTATCCAAGGCATGGAGGCTGTGCTGCTATCTCCAAGCGCGGTCAATCAGAAGAAGTGGATGTTTGTTTATCATCAAGACGGAACGGTCTCCGCAAGTAGCAATGGCAAGCATTTCAATGATGTGGATTTAGGCATCGCCAAACTCCATTTCGAATTAGGGAGCCATAGGAAGATATGGTCCTATCCCTATGACTTTATCTTAGGTTGATATTTTGCTTTTAACTACCCCGCTGGTTGGTTTTTAGCGGTCCCTTTTGCCTTTCTTTATGCCCGTGCCATAATATAGGTGATTTTCAATAAGGGGGGATCATCTATGAAAAGGAATGGAGTATGCGTCTGCGCTTTATCTTTACTTGCGTTAGCCTCTTGCGGGGGCTCTTCTGGCTATAAAGTTCCGACCAACGCCTACGAGAAAGTGACAACCGCTTTCCAAGGGGTGGAGAAGAGCTTTAAAGATCTAAAGACCGAATCTGGATTCGCCCCAAAGAAACGGTTCGGTAAAGTCAAACCTTCTAACCTCGATGGAGCGCTTGCGGATATTGCCGCGCTTTATGGAAGTGGTGACTCCCTAGGAGATGCCATCGATGAGCTTTCCTTCAATGAGCCTCCGATGGTTCAGCTTCAATGCCTTAAGAAAGCGGTGGAGAAAATCGGGGATGGATATGCCTTTGGCTCGAAGTATTACAACACCATCAAAGGGGTGATCTATTATGATGCTGAAAGTGGCAAGAAGAGCGAAGAAAACCCTGCTTATCGTTATGACTACGATTTTATTTTAAGCATCCAAATCGATTTGAATGATGATGATGTCATCGAGGCGGAAGTATCCTTTGATATCACCTTGAAGCAAGGCGACACCACCTACCATACCGATTGGTATGTTTCGATGGAACTTGCTTATCAAATGGAGAAAGAATCACCGAACTATACTCTTGCCATGTATACCGTCAATAATGAAGAAGAACTCCCAGTGATGGAATACGGCAATGTCTATGAATATGACTATGTCGATGTTCGTAACGGTGCGATCCATGAATGGAGGAAGCTTGGTTATGAGACTTCTGTCCCGATGATCAAAGATAATGACCATACCCGTTTCGAAGATTATCTTAATGATGGAGGATTTGCAGTCCGCACCTCGGTCTCTCGTTGGTATAAAAACGCCGACCTCAAGCGTTTTGCAAAGGACACCAAAGAGAAGACCAATGCATTATCAGCAGCATTATTCAATAAACTCAATCTTAATGTCACCGATTCTGGAAAAGCCGCCTTCGAAGGGAAAGACGGCATCAAACATGATGCGATCTTAACTCTTTATCAGGAATTCTCGGCCTTGAAGAAAGAAGACCTCATCTATGATTTGATCGAAACAGGCGACCATGAACAGCCAAAAGAGGCGGCTGGTATCGTTATCACGAACTCGGGAGGCCAAGTGATTGGCTCGATGCAAGTCGATGAAGATTTCAAGATTTGGTCTTTATTCGATGAGAAATACGGGGATGGCTTCCGTATTTATCATGTCGATGATAACGGCAATTTGATGGGGGATTTCATCAGAGATCTCTCGCAGTTTGAATTCTCGATAACCCTTGGCCAAGCTTCGGTATTCACCCAAAACGTCTTAGACCGTGATTATTCCTCCTTCTTCATTGAATTAGGAGAAGATTCGCTTTTCTTAAGCGGCGCCAAACTCACCGTCAAAGAGAAGGCCACCAATTTTGCCTGGGACATCGATCTCTCTCATGGGGATACCATCAAAGAAATCGTCAAGAAAGCCCTCTATGGCACCTTCCCGAAAGCACTTACCGACATGGGCTTTATCGCCTATAAGGGAGAAGACCCGCTTTTCTACTATGATGGGACTGGGGATATCAAGCATCTCTTCATCGACCGCACCAACACGAAAGAACGGGCTGCCTATTTCAATCAATTAGAAATCGCCGGATACGCCATCAAAGAGATCTTCTTCGATGAGCATGGCATTGGCATCGACCGCATCGAGGCAAGGAAAGCCATCGATGAGGAGAAAGCCTTGCTTGTCTATTCGCAAGCCGCTGACATCGCTAACGGCGGAATTACAATCCATTACGCGATCGTGGACATCGAAAAACAGCCAGGGGACAGCTGGGAAGATTGGCCAACCCAAACCATCTTCGAGCAATCGGGGAATATGATTTATATGCTTGCCCCATCCACCCAAAATGGTTATTACATCCATGACGCGACGAATAAAACCATTGAGTTCTATGATTTCACCGACGAAGAATTCGAAAACCTCATCCTCAACATGAAGTCGCTAGGTGAAGGCGGCTATGGCGACAATTATCTGACCCTATTGAAAGAGGGCAATAAATTAGCCCGCTTTGAAATCGTCCGCGATGAAAATGACGAACATAAGAAAATCACCTTCCATTATGGTGACCCCATCGTCATGGAACGTTATTTCATTTCTTTAGGTGAGGATTCTCCGATGTATATATCAGATGATTACACCTTCTACTATATGTATCGTAGATACGAAGCCGGGGTATATGGATTAAGAGCCCTCGTTCCAAGCACCGGCGAGCAATATAATCTTTCCATCGCCGGAGCAGGAGGCGAGTCTTATGAGAACGTTCGCTACAACGCCGAAGATAAAACCATCACCTTGCTAGAGACACAGGACGTCTGCATCACCGTCCCGGTTGAAAGCTCACCGAAACAAGGAACCTTGGTCTCCTTCAAAGAAGCAAAAGAAAGAGGCATTCCTTATTCTTCGGTGAAATAATCCTCGCGATTTGCAAAGATTTTCAACAATTTCGATAGGCTCTAGTCATCTAGGGCCTATCTTTTCTTTCTAGATGATGAATCCAATTGCTTGTTGTATTTTCCATAGTTGTTCTTGCCAAACGCCGCAAACAAATCTAAGGCCCCCATTTGGCCTAGAATCAAGCCCATAGCATCTTAGGATGTAACAGCCTAAGATGCTTTCTTTTCGCCTAGGGGCCAAATGGTTGGCCCATAGGGGCAAGAGAAATGAATCCAGCGTATAATAAAGTGAAGAAACCATAAGGAGCTGCGGATATGAAAATCGAAGTCATGGTGCATGATATTACAGATTTAGATGAGTCTATCGATTGCATTGTTAACGCGGCCAATGAAACGCTTTTAGGCGGCGGTGGAGTCGATGGAGCAATCCACCGAGCGGCGGGGCCTGAATTATTAGAAGAATGCAGGAAATTAGGCGGTTGCCGCCCAGGAGAGGCTAAAGCCACGAAAGCATATCGATTAAAACAAAACCATATCATCCATACCGTTGGGCCGATTTATAAATTATGTAAGGAGATTGCCCCGGAAATCTTAAGACGTTGCTACCAGAATTCTTTGGAGTTAGCTGATCAATTAGGTTGTAAGGTGATTGCATTCCCATCCATTGCGACCGGGATCTATGGTTATCCCGTAGAAGAAGCCGCTGAGATTTGCGCGAAGACGGTTATTAGTTATCAAAGCAAGTCACTAGAGATGGCCTATCTCTGTGTCTTGCCTCATGAAGCAAGAAACAAAGAAGTCTATACAAAGGCTTTTGCAAAATACGTTTCCAAATAATGCCCGATGAAAGAAGAAAAGATGAACAAGAAAACCATCCGCGTGGTCGCAGCCGTGATCATCGTCGATAACAAGGTGTTCGCGGCGAAACGAGATTACGGCGAACTCAAAGGCCTTTGGGAATTTCCAGGCGGGAAGATTGAAACAGGGGAAACTCCACAAGAAGCGTTAAAACGTGAAATCCAAGAAGAGCTCCATTCTTTCATCTCAGTTGGAGAATTCTTCATGAATGAGCAATATGATTACCCGGCCTTCCATTTGGACATGGATGTTTTTTTCTGCAAGCTTTTAGAAGGAGAACTTGCTCCTGAACGTGGGATTCATGGTGGTTCGGAGTTTATTGATTTCGACCATTTATTAGACGAGCAATGGTGTCCCGCCGACCAAGAAATTGCCGAGCGCCTCTTCTTAAGGTTGAAGAATCGAGATTCAGAATAAGCAGGTTTTGCAGGCTTTTTTTCAAAATAGAGGCGGGTTTTGAATAGAATTCGAGCCGCCTCTATTTTCTAATTCTCATCAAAATGGCGTAAGTAAATTAAGTTTTCGATGGCCTACGTATGTGCGCATCAAATGAAAGATTGCCGTTTTTTTCGGTTGAGAAAACGTATATAATCGTTCCGTTAACAAGCAGTTGTGAATGGATTGGTGACTTCGAAACGCTTTTAAAAGCGTCACCCCATGGAACGAGACCTTGGAGTGGGAGACGATCTCATTCAGAGTTGCTTGGGCAAAACAATGAAAGGAGTGATGTCATGTTCAAATTGCTTTTTAAAAACATGACGGCGAAAAACTGGATAGCGGTTATCGGAATTTTCCTTCTTACCCTAGGCCAGGTTTTCTTCATGATGCAAATCGTCAGTTACATCGGATTGCTAACTGGCGCTGTGCGCGAAAAAAACATTGCCGAAATTTGGTGGTATGGCCTCTACATGGTCATTTGCGCCATTTTGATGGCAGCGGTGGAAATCATCATTCGATTCGTTTCTTCAGCGGCTGCAAGTAGCACCGTCACCGCATTGAGAGAAAAGATGTACCGGAGAGTCAACGAGTTTGCCATTGCAGACTTCGCATCCTTCTCCACCGAATCTTTGATCACCAGAACCACCAACGACATGCAGAACGTTCACCTTGCTTGGCTTACGTTCCTCAAAACCGCATTCGTTGCCCCGATCACGATGGTGTGGTCCATCATCATCTTGGTTCAAAACGCCAATCCGAGACTCACTGTCATTACCGCCATCTGGCTTGTCGTTCTCGTCGCAGCCGTTGTCGTGCTCTTGATGTTAGTTACCCCAAAATACAAAATCGTTCAGAAATTGACCGACGCCCTCAACGTTGCTTCTCGTGAAAACCTCACCGGCGTCAGAGTCGTCCGTGCGTTCAACGCCGAAGCCTATCAAGAAGCGAAATTCGACAAGGTCAACGTTCACTTCACCAAGCTTCAAATCTTCACCGGCAGAGCACTTGCCTTGTTCACCCCGCTTGTCATGCTCGTCATGATGGGTCTCTCTCTTTCCATCCTCTGGGCCAGCGCTTATGTCCTCAATAACATGAACGTCGATGCTGCGAATACAATGTTTGCGACCACGAACTCGTTCGTCATGCTCGCCAACCAGATCGTCATGTCCTTCATCTTGATGGTCACCTTGATCGTCATCTGGCCAAGAGCTTCGGTCTCCGCCAAACGTATCCACGAAGTCATCGTTCACGAAGTCTCCGTCTTGGATACCCAGAACCCAGTCGAGTTCAAAGAAAGCGGCACCATCGAATTCAGAAATGTCGGCTTCGCTTATCCTGGAACCGATAAAGAAGCGGTCTCCGATATCACCTTCAAAGTCAACAAAGGCGAAACCATCGCCTTCATCGGCGCCACCGGCAGCGGCAAGACGACCATCATCAACATGATCGCCCGTATGGCCGACTGCACCAGAGGCGAAGTCCTCGTCGACGGCGTCAACGTCAAAGACGTCCGCCAATCCGATCTCCGCGATCGCATTGGCTATGCCCCGCAAAGAGGCTTCCTCTTCAAAGGCAACATCAAAGAGAACATCGCGTTCAAGAATCCTGAGATGACTCTCGCGGATATCAGATGGGCCGCTGAAATCGCGGATGCCGATGGCTTCGTCATGGCAAAGCGTAACGGCTATGATTCCGAAGTCGCCCAGGGTGGCTCCAACTTCTCTGGTGGTCAGAAGCAGAGACTTTGCATCGCTAGAGCCGTTGCTACCAAACCAGAGATCTTAATCTTCGACGACTCGTTCTCGGCGCTTGACTATAGAACCGACAAAGTCGTCCGTGGCCGTATTGCTGAAAAGCTTCCAGGCACGACCCGCGTCATCATCGCTCAGCGTGTCGGCACCATCATGGATGCCGATCAGATCGTGGTCTTAGATCACGGTAAGATCGTCGGCCTTGGCAAGCATTATGACCTTGTCAGGAATTGCCCTGTCTATCAGGAAATCGCCTTATCGCAACTTAGCAAGGAGGAGTTAGGATTATGACCGCCAACGTCAAAGCCCCGGCTAAAGAAAAGAACAAATTAGGCGCGCTTGTGAAGGCGTTCCGCAAATACTATGTTCCTTTCGTTATCTCCATCGTCTTATTGATCGCCTCCGTCGTCTTCACCATCTTGATCCCGGGCGTGATCCGCAGCCTCACCGACGAAATCACCCCATTGCCAGAGAAGATCGTCAATGGCGTCTTCGTCGTCAACTTCGATAACGTTACCCGTTATGCGTTCACCCTCGTTGCCTACATTGGCCTCTCCTTCATCGGCAGCGCCATCTCTGGCTTCGTGCTCAACACCATCATCCAGAAGTTCTCCAAGGACTTGAGATCTCAGATCGCCGTTAAGATCAACAAGATGCCTCTCAACTACTTCGACACCACCCAAACCGGTGACATCCTTTCTGTCATCACCAACGATGTCGATACCTTGTCTACTTCTCTCCAGAACTCCGTTAGCTTGCTCGTTCAATCCGGCGTTATGCTCATCGGTGTCTTCATCGCCATGTTCATCGCCAGCTGGCAATTGGCCCTCGTCGTCATCTGCTCGCTTCCGATCATGCTCATCATCATCTTCCTTACCTTCAAGAAAGCCTTGCCATTATTCGATAAGAACCAGCAAGTCTTGGGCGACGTTAACGCGACCGTCGAAGAAAACTACTCTGGTCAACTCATCATCAAGGCCTTCAACGCGGAAGGCAGAAAAATCTCCGAATTCAAGGCAAAGAACGATTTCTTCGGAACCGTCCTCTACAAGTCTCAGGCCATCGGCGGTCTCATCGAGCCAGCCATGTCCTTCGTCTCTTACCTTACTTATGCCGCAGTCTTGATCGTCGCTGGCTTGCTCTACGCAAACGGCACCCTCTCTGGCATGGGCATCATCACCGGCTTCATCGTCTACGTCTCCCTCTTCCAAGAGCCTCTTGCTCAAATCGGTCAGGCGAGCTCCACGATCCAGCTCGGTACCGCCGCCTGCAACAGGGTCTTCACCTTCCTCGAACAAGAAGAGCTTCCTGAAGAAGGCGAAAAGAAACAGCTTCTCGACCACAACGCGATCCGCGGCGAAGTCGAATTCAGAGACGTTTGCTTCGGCTACGATCCAAAGAAACTCACCATCAAGAATTTCTCTGGTAAGGTCAAACCGGGCATGAAGGTCGCCATCATCGGTCCTACCGGCGCTGGTAAGACCACCCTTGTCAACTTGTTGATGCGCTTCTATGAGCTCACCAGTGGTGACATCCTCGTCGACGGCGTCTCCATCAAGGATATGTCTAGAGCTGAGCTCCGCGACATCTTCGGCATGATTCTCCAAGAGACCTGGGTCATCAATGGCACCCTCCGCGAGAACATCGTCTACAACTTGAAGAACGTCGATGAGAACCGTCTCCAAGAGATTCTCGAAGAGACCAACCTCGCCCACTATGTCTCGACCCTTCCACAAGGTCTTGACACCGAGATCCAAAAAGAAAGCGCGCTCTCGGCTGGCCAGAAGCAGCTCGTTACCATCGCTCGTGCGATGACCGAGAATGCTCCGATGCTCATCCTTGACGAAGCGACCTCCAACGTCGACACCAGAACCGAAATCCTCATCCAGAAGGCGATGGATTCCCTTACCTCTGGCAGAACCAGCTTCGTCATCGCTCACAGGCTTTCCACCATTAAGAACGCGGACTTCATCTTCGTCATGAAAGACGGTAACATCGTTGAAACCGGTACCCATGACTCCTTGATGGCTCTTGGCGGACTCTACAGCGAGATCTATAACTCTCAGTTCAACTAAGAAGCAGATTCTCACTTAACGAACAACTTAAACTGCTAGGCTTCCAGCAATTGCTAGGATGACCTAGCAGTTTTTGTTTTATGCCACGTTTATTTGGGATTTGCAGGGATTTCTAATATTTTGCTTGATAGTAGGGGGTGTTCATTAACCCCATTTCAGGCAATATAAAAGCGAGGGAATTACCTCGGCTTGGTTACCGTTAATTTGAGAAACGAGATTGCATTTCGTGGAGTTCGAATGACACGCAGAACAAGCGTCCTTTGATTTTGGAGAGGCATTGCTCTTTCAAAGATTTCCTAAGCTCAGGGTTTTTATAGCTTTCATCCATCACGTGGCTGGCGTTGCTGATTTTGAATTGAACCCAGATATCAAAGCTATTGACGCCTACCTTTTTGACTCTGGCGTTACTGACCTCGCAATAGGCGCCGCCGCTTTGATAGGAGATGCCATAACGCACCGCGTCATAAACATCTTCTTTGGTTGCTTCAAGCGGCTTAGAAACGTTCCCTTTTTGATGCTTTGCTTGGTCATCGTCAATCCACGCGACTTGCTCTTTCTTGCTACTTAGAATCAGGCCGTATTTGATGGTGGCCCCAACGATGCTTCCTAGGGCTAAGACGATAAGAACAATGGCGAGCGTGATCATAAGCCACGTCTGCCCAATAATTCGGACGAGCATGGCCATAAAGCCATAAAGAAAGGGTGGAAGAATATAGAAGACGCCCCAAACGATGATATTTTGAACGGGGCTTCTTTTTTCTGCATTTTCTTGGGCATAGCCCATTTTGGCGAAATCGAAATAAAGCAGGGCGAAGGAAATAAGCGAGCCAAGCAAGAAGCCCACGCAATAAACTTGGCCATAGGAGCTCCTTAGGAGATGGCTATCAAAGCGAAAGGCCACAAAAATCAAGAGGATGATGCCGGCGATCACTAGTCCTGCGGAAACAGCGAAAAGGAGCCAAACAAGGTATTTCGGAAGCCTTGTTTTGAAATAGCGACGGATCATCACTAAGAGATAGAGGAATGGGATGGCAAAATAGAGCAAGATCGCTCCTCCCCCTGCTAAAGCAATCGCGCCGCCGTTTGGCGTGTTTGAAGCAGCGATTGCCAAACTGATTGAGATAGCGAAGAAAAGCATGCTAAAAGCAAGGATCATGACCCATTTGCCCCATTTGCTAGCAAGAAACTTCGACATGATTAAAACTTCCTTTGCAGGGTTTATAGCAAAAGAAGCGCTAAAGAAGCGCTAAAATTAAGCTGATTCCAAAGAATTTTCGAATTCGATCGACCAATCGTATTCTGGCATCAAAGGAGAGCCATCGTATTCTTTTTGATGGTTGATGACCTCGATATAATCGCAGGTGATATGGTCAAGTAACAACGTGGTTTCGCCTCGACGGAATACCACGCCATTGAAGGATAGGCTCTCAAATAGTTTTCTCAATTTCCAAACGATATCGCGATAAGAGATTTTGGCTTTTTCGATGTCTTTGTCCGGATAAAGATAAGTAATGGCCTTATCCATGGTGAGGGTTTTGCCGTTTAATGCCACTAATAAAGCGAAGAACTCTTTGCATTTTTTAGAGGGGAAGGTAACGATTTGGCCGTTAATAAAGCAATCGAAGCATTGGAAGCATTTCACTTTCATAACTATATCAACAGCGCGTTCTTTTTGCTCATCGTCATATTGATAAACCATGTTGGTTTTGTTGATGAAGAAATTGAGATATATGAAGAGGAATGAGATCCCCACCGATGCATAGAATAGCATTTGAGGTCCGCTGATTTGGAAGGCATTCAATAGGAAAACGAATGAGAAAGATAGGGCGATGAAATAAGTAAGCACCGCAGTGATGTAATTGTTCTTCGAGCAAGTAGTTAAAACGTAGGTGAATACCCCGATGGTCGCGACGGCTTGAAGAGCTACAGTGATGATGGTGCCGACATTGATACGGGCGATGAGGAAGATGGATTGAATGACGATGAAAACCGCTGAGGCGACGAGGAACTTATTGGAGAGTTTTTTGGCCCCATAGTCTTTTTCATAGAACCTCAGCAAGAAATAAATCGCTAGAACATAAGAAATGCTCATCACGATGGGCAAAACGATGTTCACGACGATATCTAGACGAGCATAGATTTCAGGGAAGAACAAACTGATGAAATAGACGAAGTCTTTGCACGTTAGCAAACTAATCAAAATGAATAGGGCAGCATAAAACGTATTCTTTGTCGCGGTGCGGTCAATTCGCAAAGAGACAAGCTCGGAGATAAAGATGAGTAGAATCAGTAATCCAGAGACGATGGAAAAGCCGGAAACGACATAAAGATAAGATGCTTGATTGGCGAGATGAAAGCCAATGACAAAAGGAATGAATGCCCCAATGAGCAAATCCAGAATAAGCAAGAAATAAATATAGATTTTATTAAGCTTATTAAATCCTTTCATAACATAGATATTTTGTCACGTTCCTCAATGAATAGATAGATATTACATATCTTTCTATTGCTCCTTGTTTTAAAAGAGTGAGAGAGTTTAAAAAAAGAACCCGTTGCATCGGGTTCTAGGTAAGAGAAAATGAAGATTATAAGGCGTTCTTGGAGAGATAGTCTTCAAGGTTCGCCATATTTTTGTCGCCATCAAAATCACGGAAGATCTTGATCATGCATCCCGTGATCATCGGATTAAGGTCTAAACTCATCTCTACCGTGCGTGTGTCGGTTTTATAACCGTAGCAACGTTTCCCCAGCGTATACGCCATGCCGAGTTCCACGCATCCTCCTTCATCTGGAGCACGTCCATCCAAAAGGAAGAAGACGATGTCGGCTTTCTTGATTTCGGTGAGGTCTTTTTCAAAGATCATCGCAACCATTTCTTCTTCGGTTTTATTTTCCAATACGGCAGCCTCATATCCATCACGGAAGGGCAAGAAAACCTCGTAGCCATATTTGCATAGCAACGCTTCGAGCTTCAGGCTATATTCTTTTTCCATTGCTGAGAACATCGGGCAAGCGAAATAGATACGTTTTCCTTGATTCATTATGCTAACTCCTTATTGAACTGATCACGCGGAATTATTGTAGATGGTTTTCTTCTAAATGACGAGGAAACCTTTTTATAAACAAACCGTTTTTAACGCAGCTTTCGCAAGTAATTCGATTAAAAGAACGGCTTTTTGCAGAGATTTCTTTCTTTTTAGGCTTACAAAAGGAAAAAGGCCGCACGCTTGTGCGACCTTTGATGTTCCCGTAACGATTGAAGTACAAAGGATTAAGCGTTTTGTTGGTTCACAATACCTTTGACGAAGGCGTTCAACGCGGCGTGATCATACCAAGAATCTAATGGCAATTGGTATTCGGGCTTAACTGGAATCCCGGCATCGTTATTGATGTATTGCCCCTCTTCGTTTTGATAGACGATTTGCGTTGGCATGGAGGTGTTGAAGATCGTGCCAGATCCATCGCTTAAGGTTGCCACTGGGCAAGCGCCGCCTCCTCCACGAGGACCGCCGATAAGGGTGATGCCATCAGAATACGCCATCGTGGGAAGGCCATTTCCGCAAGAGAAGGAGAAGTCGCTGATAAGAAGGAAGAAGTTATAGACGCCTTTATAGGTATCTCCTTCATCCCCGAAGATTCCATTCCGGTTGAAGTCAACTCGATAATGGAATTCCTTGAAGGATTGATCGATCACATCATAGGTTCTAAAGGTCGGATCATCGGTCCAAGAAGCTGCTAAATAAGGAAGCAATGGAGCGGAGCCTCCGCCGTTGCAAGTGAGGTCGATGATGACGTTTTTAATCTCGCTATGATTTCTAATCTCTTCAAAGGATAGATAGAAGCCTTCATCGGTTTCGGCATCCATGGCTTTCGCGATGTCGTTATAGGTAGGTGCTCTCCCATCGTTATAGTTAGAGATGCGTCCGGATAATGCGAAGATATCGAAACGAAGAATCGCGGTTTCGTCTTCGAAGAATAAACCGGAGGTGTTATCTCCGAGCATGCCTTTACGTTTTTGGGTATAGATTTCTTTCTTGCTGAACAAGTCGGTGCGTCTAGGCCCCATTAAGGTTTCGGTGAGCGATTCGAGATCATCGTTTGGTTTGCCGCTGAAGATGCTGCGGCCAATGTATTTGGTGTGGCCATCATCGATGTTGCCATAGATGAATTCGCATAAAGCGGCATCGTATTTATGGGAATCGACATCCAATAATTTGCTGCGTAGGGCCTTCTTATCGATGAGTTCATCGATGGAATTCACTTGATAACGAGCAAACAATTCTTTCTTGAGCCCATAGATGTTCTCGAATTGGAAACGAAGAACGTCTAAGGTATGAGCGGCTACGCTTGGAGAACGCTTTTGAGCATTGAAATATGTTTTCTCGCTTGGAATCTTGAATGTGCTATTCATCATCGCCGAAGTAACGAAGATACCTTCCTCATTCTCGATATAAGTGAGGGGACTTTGCGATGGAACTGGCGTTCCTTCTTCGTTGATCGTGGCCCCATTAGCAAGGATCACCTGTCCATCGGGAAGAAAACGGAAGAACGAAGCGTCCGTTTCACTTTGATAAGCAAAACGATGGATTTCATTTCCAAATGGCGTGACTTCTTGATAGAGGTCTCCGTCATAAAGGAATTCCCCTTTTGTCGCGTAGAAGGAGCAATAGGCTCCTGGAATGATCTTGGAGGTATCTTTGCTAACGAACATCGAATGGAAGAAATCTAAGCCGTTATAGAACACTTCACCTGTCGTATAGGCGAATAGCAAAGAACCAAGAGGCTGGAACGGAAGATAGACTTTACCATCTTCTCCCTCGACGATATCGAAATTGTATTTGCCGAAGTCGAAAACATGGTCCTGTGGCATCGCCAAGTAGCTAGATTTCGTCGAACTGCGAACGGAGGAAGCTGGGGTATCATCGGGAGCGCAGCTATCCCTTCCAATCCTGCTGTTAAACGGACTGAGTGTCGTAATAAGATAGTCGAGGTTTTTAGAAACGATCGTGTCATCAGAGGGTTTTAGCGTAAACAAAATGACGCGATTTTGAATAATGCAATAGCAGTCATCTGCTAACTTCTCGAAAGCGGCATCTTTCATGACGCCGACATTAGAAAAAGCCTCGAATAGTTCGCCTGCTTCTACATAAGGCGCATCGCCATGATCGGCGTGATGATAAGTCGCTAATGGAGCGGAACCGTTGTCGCTCATGGACGCTAGAACGAATCTAGAGTTTGGACGATAAAGGGAGATCTTAGATGGCGTTTCAACCGAAGACTCTGCTGAAGATGCTTCGCTTTCTTCTGGGGCTACTGAAGTTTCAGAAGTCGCCGCGGGAGTTGATGTTGCCGAAGGAATCGAAGAGGCTTCTTGACTAGAAGATGTGCCTGCTTGGCTAGTTGAGGAAGCCGGAGGATTGCCACCTTGACAAGAGGCCAAAGCAAAGAGACTAAGAACGAGTAAAAGCTGATGACGTGGGTGGTTCATATTTTCATTCCTTTCCCAGGTACTAATTATTGCTTTCGGACTTGGAATTCGCAATAAATATCATGCGCACACGGGCGTAAATCATAATTACAAACTGTGTGGCGTGAGAAAAAAAGCACCCAATGAAGTTTGGATGCTTTAAGAAAATTTGAGAAAAGTCTGCAAAACTAGGCTAAATGACGCTTTTTGATGACCAAGTAGATGTCTGCGCTTGCAAAAGATACCGAGACGAGAATTACAAGCGGAAGCCTAGAAGTGTTGCTTGTTTCAGGCGTCACGATATAAGCAAACTGAGGATCGTAATAAGGCTGCATCGCGCCGGTTTGATCGCGGATCATGTAATCATACAATTCATTTGCGGATGTGCCGTATTTGCCAAGGATGTAGTCATAGCATTTAACCACCGATTCATTGGTGTTCTTGGCGTAGTCTTCTTACCCATAGGTAACAGAGGAAAGATAACGTTGAGCGTCTGGACACTTCTCGTAGTAGGTTAATGCAACACCTTCCCAATAGAATTCCAGATTGTTAACTGCTGTATTACCATCAAAGTCGCAGACGTTGTCGCGGATGAAATCGAAATCATTGCGATAAGAATCGGCTTTATGGATGATCTCTTCGTTGATGACAAGACGATAGAGTTTAGCGGTCTCAAGATTATTGTTATCCGCTTCTTTGGTTAATAAGAAACGATCTGCGGACTTGCTGTATTTAAGGGTGTAACCATTGATGGAGATCGTTCCATTGAAGATGGTGACTTGTTGGGCGTTGTTCCGACCTAATTGAACAAGGTGAAAATTAAAAGGTTCGCTTGAATCAGCGTCATAACCGATCGTGTAATTCTTTCGGCATTGATACAAGCAATAAGTGCCTAAAGAACGCTCCCCATTTCTCTTTAAATCAATATGGAATGTCGCTAAACCATCAACCCCGTAACGATACAAACGGAAATCGGCGGTTGATAAGGTGTGCGTGGATGTGTTCAAGCCGTCATCGATTGTAAGTCTCTTACCGTTCTTTTAAATTAAATATAAAGGCGAAAGGTGCACATGCGTGATTTCGAATCCGATTCAATCGGCACTATTCGGATTTTTTCCTCTTTTTCCACGTCCTGTATCTTA
>OCTW011541952.1_pt1 | contig 29246 bp, 15 predicted proteins | sample 1539671 | NCBI WGS metagenome assembly OCTW01 (sample SAMN02144230, study PRJEB22623) | gut metagenome | biome: sheep rumen | host: Ovis aries | place: New Zealand | reverse complement strand
CTCATGAAGGCGGATGATTTCTTTCTTTTCTTCTAATGTGTGATGTATATACATGATGAACCCCAAAAGTTTTTTGTCCAACTTTTGGGGGCACTTCAAGATGACACACCCCCTTGATGTGTTTGGGTATTCAGATTGTCGCCGTAGCTTTTCATTTTACTCCTGTGGAGTTAACTTGTCCTGAGGGTGCGTAGGCCGGTTGGTCGGTGTGGATGTCATAGGGATTGTCCACCCCTCCATCGCCACCCTTGTATCCACTCTGCCTCACGGTAAGCACGAGGGTGTCGGCCGCCGCGAAGAAAGAAACATCCTGCTGCCGCGCCTCTGATTGCAGATTAGCCGTGACGGCCACCTTGGCCTGTGGAGCCCCTGATACATACGACAGCGGAGTGACTATGAGCCATGAGGCGCCACCTGAAGTTCGGGAAACCGCATCGGAGAGTCCCTTGAGGGTGATTACATTCTCTGAAGCCTCGGCAGGCATGTCGAGCGTCATGGTCAGGTGTTTTCCTTTGATCGTGGGCTGCGGTGTGGGAGTGGGTGTGGGAGTTGGTGTATAAGGATCATTCTGTCCGTCGCCTCCTCCACAGGAGATCGATACACATGCGAAAGCCGCCATGAAAGGCAAAGCCAGATATTTCAGTCGATTCATTTTCATACCGTCATTTTTATTTGTTCTTGATGACCACCTTGTTGTTGCCATGGAGGTAGATGCCCGGTTGGAGCGGTGGCTCTACCCTGCGGCCTTGCAAGTCATAATAGGGCATGTCACGCGAGAGGGGATAGGGTAGGGAGTTGATGTCCGTCTCATTGCCATCGAGGAGATAAGCAGGCGCTGCTGCGCTCTTGGGTATGGCCAGCCACGCCCGATGTCCCTCAATGGAGAAGGCAGCGCCATTCTGTGCGCCCCAGAACCATCCGAACGATCCGGCCAGTGCCGTAGCGAAGGGACCATAGGCCAGTTTATAATAGAGCCAATCGCCAGAGACCACAGTCGTGGTGGGCACATCGCTGCCATGAAGCAGGTTGGTGTCCGTATAAGAGGCCGCTGCAGCCGTGCTGGTGAGCGTATAGGAGGCAGCCTGTTTGCTGTCGGCCTCGATCAGCACGGCCACCCCTCTGGGCACGATGCCAGCCTCGAGCGCATGATAGTTGAGACGCTGGCCGGCATACCCGCTCACCACGCTCGCTTTCAGACTCGCGGGCAGCTGGAAATTGTATCTTGAGTCGTAGAAAGTGGCATAGCCAGCCGCAGCCACTTGGACCGTGGCAGTCACGGGCATGTCGCCGCCCACCACGATTTCGCGCTCAGGCACAAGGTCTTTCGGTTCGTTGTAGCCCACATTGTCGATGGCGAGCACACAGAATCCGTAGCGGGAGCCCGCTTGGCAGGGAACGGTTACTTTGTTGCCTGTGACCGCGTAGGCCACCAATTCAGGTTCACCGCCGTCTTTGAAAGCGAAAACATTGAAAGAGGCGATGCCCGATGTGGCATCGTTGCCCGCGAGGGAGATGGTGACCAGGCCATCGCGCTCTTCCAAGTCGGAAATCTCCGATGTCGGATAGTCGGTATCAATGGTATTGGTGTATGTATTGGTGGTGATGGGCGCATTGGCATCGAACACAATCGTGGCTTTGTTTCGGATGCGCGTCTTGGTGGCCAGTGCGTCCTTGTGGTTGATGCTGAAGCCCACGAAGCCCTCGCCCTCGCCGTTGTCGTTGTTGGGCACGAGGAAACCGAGGTCAGGGTTATCTATCTCGTTACCGTTCTTATCGAGCGAGGCGAAGCTCCAGCGCGCCACGCCCGTGGTCTCATCATACTGCGCACTGACGCGCACGGTGATGTCCTGACCGCCAACCTTATAAGCCACGTCGCGTGTGAACTCCTTGCAGCCCCACTCGTTGAGCGCGACAGACTTGTCGGCCCATCCGAAGGAGGTGAATGAGAAGGAGGAGAGGTCGTAGCAGGCAGCGTCGAGTGTGTCGGTGACGAATACCTCATGTGCCGGTGCTGATGCCGAGGCCTTGTTCTCGAAGGTGACGGTGTAAGGCATCTGGTGGATGGGCTGGATGAAGTGAGCCACCTCATCATAGCCCCACGGGCCGATGATCTCATTGGGGTCGTAGCTGTTCACGCCTTTTATCTTCTTCCTGGTCTGCTTGCCCGCTATGCAATCCTTCAGGCTCTGGTAGTTGGCGACGCCATTCCATGCAAAGGCGATGAGTGTCGCAAAGCATTTGGCCGCAAGAGTGGGCGGGAAGGCATCAGTGGCGCAGGATATTAACATGCCCCCACTGTTCCAGAGCAGGTTGGTCCACCGCTTGGGAGAACCGACATCTTCAAACTGGAAAGCATAGGAAGTCCTCATGGCATTGTAGAAGCAGCCCATGAATGGAATGACGCTGACCGACTCGCCTATCACGCCCCAGCCGAGATATTCCATTACACAGGTACCCCAGTTGATGCGCTCCGTGTTGTATGTCATCCGGATGAGTTCCTTGTCATCGTCGTCGAGCCTTTTCACCTTGTTGGTAGTCGAGAAATCCTCGTCGGAGAAGGCGCCGAAGGAGTCGTAGACAGCAGCCACGACATTCACCTCACGGTCGCCGGGATAGTCGGATGGCAGTCTCAGCCGGAAGGTACGCTGATTGACGCTGTTGGGAGCGACATACGGGATGAGGAAGGCGTAGCCACGCACGCCGATGCTGTTGCCTTGTGCATCAGTGACGAGCGCATAGTCACCCAGTTTCTCAAGAGCCGCCATCGCCTCGTCGGAGAAGGCGTCGCTGCCCTTTATGACCTCAAAGTCGAACGACACCTCCAGTCGGCCGTCCTTGTCGTCGATAAAGAGGAACAGCGGCACGTTATAGGCCGGGGCGTTAGTGGGGTTGCCATACTCGATGGTGAAGTTCTTCCACTTGCCCATGAGCATCTTGTCGCCTCCGCCTATCTGGCACCACACATCGGGATATTCGCCCGCCTCCACCTGCAGCGCCTTGTAGAGCGTGTCGGTTCCCACGATGACATCGTATTGTCCCGTGGGCTGCCCTGTCATGTCGAAGTGAGCCATGGCCATATCGGCGGCATTGGTCACTTTGGTGTGGTCATAGCCATCGGACATCTCCCAGGTACCCTCGATGACGGTGCTCCCCAGCTTGATGGCCACCTTGGGCTTCGTCCTGTTGTTGAGCTGGTAGCCGCCGAAGATGCGTATGCCCATGTTGTCGCTCTTGCCCACCACACTGGGTTCCACCTTGGAGAGTCCGCCGATGGTGAAAGACTGTTCTACCGAGGCATAGGCATTGCACCGGCCAGTGCCGCGCGTGATGAGGTTGACATAATAGGTGCCGCTGTTTTTTCCGAAGTCGATCTGCTGGTATCCGCCTTTCTTGATCGACCATCCACGGCCTTTGTAGTAGTCGTAATAGCCCGGATACCCAGAAGAGGGCAACAGCCAGAAACAAGCCTCTCCGTCTGTGGAAGCATCGGCGAACGACACGACCTTGCCGGTCATATCCTTGGAGAGGATCATCTCCGGTTTTGGCGGCCGTATGCCGTCGTGGGGTGTGAGGACGAGGCGGTTGAAGGCCATGCCATCGTTGCCATAGCGGCTCTGGTCTTTGAGCGACCCGTCGAAGGTGAGCAGCAGCCGGCAGTTGTTCTCACGGCCTGTGGGCGGGTTGAAGATATGCTGTTGTATCTCCTGCTGCGAGAGTGCGCGGTCCCAGATGGCGAAGTTGTCGACCAGCGCCTTTCTTTGGGTGCTGGAATTGCCCTCGGCACCGATGACGAGCGGGTTCTTTCCCATGAGGATGTCGCCCACCATGGTCTCATAGGCCATGAGCATGCCGTCGATGTAGAATCGGAAGTTGTCGGCCTCGGCGCTGGCATCGTAGGTGATGGCCAGGTGGTGCCAGTAGCCGGTATCCTCAATAAGGTGACGGCGTGTGCGCAAGGAGACACCACGTGTGTCGGCCGACTTATCGGTGGTGAGACCGGCATCGAAGGTGAAATAATTGTCGTTGCTGCCCCACATGGATACCGACATGAAGAATCCGCCGCGATAAATCGAGCCCTGGCTGTACTCCGTATCATGGGAGACGCTTGAAATCTGGAACGACTTCATCTCATCGACCCTGACCCAGCACTCCACGGTGGTAGCCTTCTTGATGTCGCTGAGGCTGGGAGTCATGGGGACGGTCACCTGGTGCCATGCCCCGCTGTTGCCATATTCGTCGTGCGGGTTGGTCAGGTCGAGCGCCATGTTCTGATTGCCGGTGGCCGGCGCTGCCTCATGGGTGCGGTGTAGGATGTACCACGGGTCGTAGTTGCGGAACCCCTTATGGGGCGGGGCAAAGCCCATGAACCAGTGCTCCTTCCCCTTATCATCCAGTAGCACGCTGAGCTGGTGGTTGTTGCTGTGCTTCCTGTCCCAAGCCTCCTGCCCCATGCAGAAACTGCGGCTTAGGGTGGTGAACCCGTCTTTCGTCTCAAAGAAGATCATGCGCGGCCCTGTGAGGAAGACATGCCGGCCGGTGGCGTCGTCGGGAGCGATGTAGAGCTGATAGCCATAGGTGACGTTGTATTGGTTGCCGACATTCCATGAGCACAATTCCTGCCAAGTCCAGTTCTTGCCCCCGTCGTGCGAATAGAAGAGTCCGTGCTTGCCCCCTTTGGTGGAGACGATATAGACATTGTCGCCCTTGGCGGCGATGGCGCCGTGTTCGCCTGTCGACTCAGGGATGTATTTCTCCCCGCTCCAAGTCTTGCCTCCGTCGGTACTGCGGCGGTGCAGGGTGTGCCCCTTGTCGTAGCGCGGATTGGGGTCGCCGTCGTTGCCGTCGGAGAGCGAGCCCTGGTAGAGCACGTCGATGATGTCGCCCTGCTGTACGAGTTGGGGATTGTAGGCGCAAGAATTAGTTTTCCCATTGATTCCCACCAGGCTGTAGGTATTGCCGTTGGCAGCCTCATGACCCAGGTTCTTGATGGTCACATTTTGGCCGGCATCGGCAGAAGTGGCGAAAAAGACACGCTCCACCCGACTGTAGGCATCGCCATCAGACCAAGTGCCGAGGAGGGTCCATCGCTTTCCTGACACCTTGAGGTCGACGATTTTGAACGATGCGTCGAGGGTGCACTCCTTGAAGGAATCTCCTCCATCTGTCGATGTCCACACATGAGGTACCGTGCGGTCGATGTTGACAGCCAGCACCACCGTTTTGCCCTCCACCGCCACATGCGGCCGGCTTGGGAATACATGGCCTCTGCCGGCTACCTGTTTCCACAGTTCTTTCTGTTTGAATGTCTTTCCCCCGTCGGTGGAATAATAGTAAGTGACGGTATGCAGTCCGTCAGCGGCCCATCGCGGGACGAGGAAATGCACATTCTTTCCATCGGCCACCATCCAGTGGGAGTTGGAGCCGCCGATTTCATCGCCCGTGCTGCTGCTGGTCCAATAGCTGCTCTCGTTGCAAGCGATGATCTGCGCTTTCTCCCAAGTCTTGCCGTAGTCGGTGCTTCGTCGGTAGTAGAGAGGGTACTTGCCGTCGTTCTGCTTGGCATCCTCCATCCATGCCACGTGGATGTAGCCGCCGGCCATCTGTACCTGCAAGGGCTTGGGATGTGCGTCCCACAGGGTAGAGTCGGCCACCCCGTAGGTCAGGTTCTGCCAGCTTCCCCAGTCGGATGGCAGTGCTTGCTGCAGGTCGGCGCTGCTCTGTGCCGCCACCAAGAGCGGCGACAACAGGATTGTGATGAGTAACAAACTTTTTCTTCTCATAGATATGCGTTTTTGGTAAGAATTGCACATTTTCGCAGGCCACAACTGTAGCCCAACCGTAACGCAAATATAGTGAGAAAAGAAATGTGATGACTTGCAATGTGTGAATACCCACTTGCAATTCCCAAAATCAGCAGTTGTTTTGGGCGATCCACTCCCTGGGTGTCATGCCTGTCACGGCACGGAAAGCCCGGAAGAAAGTAGATTCTACCGAGAAGCCAGATGCAGTGGCCAGTGCAATGATTTTGATATCGGGCTGCTGCCGGAGCATTTTTTTGGCATGGTTGATCCGGTAAGAATTGACAAACTGTATGAAGGAACAGTTGTATTCGGCCTTGATACACTCCGACACATAGCGGCTGTTGGTGGAGAGCGCCGCAGCCACATCCGACACTTTGAGGTCGGGCTGGAGATAAAGCTGCTGCTGCTCCATGAGCTGACAGACTTTAGGAAGCAAGTTGGCATAAGGCGCGGCAGGCGCATCGCTGGAAACTGGCGCTGCATCCTGTGCCCGGCATATCTGTTGGCCATGCCGGCGGGCAAACAGCCACCCCAGGGCAGCAATGAGCGCCACGACTGCCAAAGAAACGATCATCCACAGCCAGGCGGCAGGTGCTGCAGCAGTCTCCGTGTCGCCCACGCACAGCAAGAATACGTTGGCCGAAGGCTTGAAATTGTTTGCCGCCGAGATGTCATCCAACCTTAAAATACCGCCTGCCAACATCAAATGTCCTTCTGGGGTGAGTACAGGCTTGTTCCAATAACTCGGCCGTGGCATACGGTCGGAATAATAAAGGGTGAGGGGTGCTGGCGACTGCGTGTAATCTATGCTCAGTACGAGGAAGCGGTCTTTGCAAATGGCGGGGAGGAAGGCCCGCTTTGCCTTGCGGTCGCTGATGACCATCTGGTCATAGAAGATGGTGTCGCCCCCCAGTCTCATAGGTACAGGCGTGGCAGTGGGCAAAAGAGAGAAAAGCGTATCGCGCAGCAAAGCCACGGCCACCTTGCCCTTTCCGTCGTGTACAGGAAGGAGATAAGTGAATTCTTCCTTTTTCCCCATGTCAATCCGGCTGTCGGCCATCGATTTCCCCTCAAAAACGGAAAGCGGCTGCCATTTCTCAAACAAAGAAATGTAGAGCGGCGGTGCCTTCAGGCGTCGGGCATGGGTACAATGACGGAGATGCCCGTAATTGTCGTTTGCTCCAAAGATGAGCACATCGCCGCCGGCGACCGGCACCATAAACGGCGATGTCAGGGAATCCGTCATCGATCCCAACGCCCGGAAAGCCTCTTTCCCGTCGAAGATTTCGAGACTGTCGGCAGCATACCAATTGCCGGCGATGACCACCTTTCCCCCCTCTATTTCGGCTCCGCAGGCCATGCTCCGTTTCTGCTCAAGGCATCCGAACCCCCCAAATGTGTGGGTATCAGGATGATACATCTCCGCTCTGAAAGTCTGTCCTATCCCCAGCGGTTCATGATGCCCGCCGGCCAGGAGCACCTTACCCGACGATAGGGGCAGGTAGAGACCGTCGTCGTGGGTATAGACTGTGGACATGAGGTTCCACTTTCCCCCAGCAAAGTATTCGGCGGTTTGTGTGGGTACGAATCCCGATGTATGTCCTCCCACCACCGTCACCTCGCCATTGACACAGAACACGGCATGGCCGGTGCGTGGCACGTTGAGGTCGGGCAACCGCCGCACCTCCATTCTCACTTTGGGACAGGTATCGTGAAGTGCCACGTCAGCCGCTGCCGGCAACACCATAAAAAGCAGTGCCGACAAGAGGGGGGTCTGAAACAATCGCCTACCAAGGCAACCAGTGAAAAGGGGACGCGCCTTCAGCATGGCAACAAAGATAGAAAAAAAACGATTACCACCATGCAACTTCTGGCCCAAAAAGTAAAAAAACGACTTGCAAAACCCCAAAAGTAAAAGAAACGACTTGCAAAACCCATATTGCAAGTCGTTTCTTTCATCCCTCATACAGTTAGATTATGGGATCACCACTTTCTTCCCGTCGTTCACATACACGCCTTTGACCGTAGGTTTGGTGTTAAGCCGGCGTCCATCAAGGGTGTACCATCCAGTGGCGTGAATGGTCTTCCTGCCATTGGCAACGGAGGTGATGCCATTGGTACCCTCGTCGTCGAAACTCAGCTTGAAGGCGCTGACATCGGTGGACAATTTGGCGGCGTCGAGGCCATTCAGCAGGAAATAGGCACGGCAGCTTTTCACCTTCATATCCGCATTGGGATAATGGAGCGAAAAGCCCATTCAGCCAAAAAATAGGACTTTGTTTATTGACTTTGAGATTACATTCTTGATCCGAGATAAGGATGGGTGTACACCGTCAGTCGTTCAGTCTCACCTTCCTCCATACCGGCTTTATCGTGAGAGGTTGTCCCAACGACTTGATTTTCTCCCGGGCAGCAGCTTCGGTCATGTCCTCCCAACCGTCCACCTTAATTCTCGACTTGCCGTTGGGGTCATTCTGGTTGGGATATTCGGTGATGATCTGCGACACATAGCCATCCTTGAGGAAAGCATAACTGGTGTATTGGTAGATTTCCGATTCTGTCACCACAGCATCCGGATAGAAGATCAGCTTGTGGTAGGTGATGGGGTTGTTGATGCCAATCAGTTCGATATCGCTTTTATAGGGTGCGATGGCGATCATGCCATCTTCTTCTTCGTCGCTCAGCAGGAAGAAACCATTCTCCTGCCCAGGAAGGGATATAAAAGCTATCTTGGTCATCTGGACAAGATAATCCGTCTCCTTGGGGTTAAACCAGCGGAATCCGTATTCTAAATCGTCGATGCTGATGTGTGAGAAGTGATGCTTGTCGCCATCCCAGGAGAAAACGTGGTTGATGTTGCTTTGAAGGTTGATGTCGTATTCTCTGATGATGAAATCTTTTCCCTTTCGAGGCAGGTCGTAGCCGATATAATTGTTCTTGCTAAGAGGGCTGAACTCTTGCTCAGGTCCTGTCTCAGGATATAGGGTGGATGTCTTGGGATCGTAGTCGTAGAAACAAACGAATTCTATCTCCGGGTCGACGGGCTGACCCAGGCGGATGGCGAACAGCCGGTGCCCGTTGTTGCGGCGCCACACACAAGTCTCCATATAGCCGCTGTCGGTGCCGCCGTTGTCGAGGCATGCGTAACCATTCTTGCGGTCGACGATGATCTCCTCGTTTGCTTCCTCGTCACGCTTACTGGTGAAGCGCGGGTCTTTGGCGCATTTCAACACAGGAGCTACGGTATAGTCGCCCCAGACATCCTGAAAAGCCGTCAGCAACTTCACAATGTCGGGACTTTGTCCCCCATTGGGCACTTTGATGTTGCATGATGCCCATTGGTCGCGTATCTCTTCCAATGAATAATCGGTGGCCAGCGCATGCATACAGGTCATGGCAGCCCAAAACAGCAATAGATATTTTTTCATAGACTTCAGTTTTTTGCAAAGATAGTTTTTTTCGTCTTTCCCGCTTATAAAAATGATGGAAAAATCGTCTTTTCTCTCGTTGTAAGTGCTTTTTCCTCCAAGATCGCATAAGATTCGAGTAAACAGGCATGCTCTTTACTTGAAGAGCCTACAGGTTGATGCCGTAGTTTTGTTTGATTTCGCTCATCACGAAGGTACTCTCTATGGAGCCCACCGAATCGATGTCGCCCAGTTTGGTGAGCACGAAATCCTGGTATTGCTTCATGTCGCGTGCGCGAACTTTCAGCAGATAGTCGTAGGCACCGCTGGTGTTGTAGCACTCGGTTACCTCGGGTATGCGCAGGATGCGGCGGGTGAAATCATCAGCAATCTCGTGGTTGATTTGCTTCAGTTTCACCTTGCAGAATACCAGCAGTCCCTGGCCGAGCTTCTCAGGGTCGAGCACGGCCACATATTTTTTGATGTAGCCCTGACGCTCCAAACGCTTCTGGCGTTCGAAGACCGGAGTCGGTGTGAGGTGCACAGCATCGGCCAGTTCCTTCGTGGTGAGTTTGGCGTTTCTCTGCAGCGTTTTCAGTATCTGCAAGTCGGTGGGGTCTAATGTTTCAGCCATCTGTCTTTTTTTTTATTAGGGTGTCTTATGTGTAGTTCCTTTTTCGGGAAGATATGCTTTCGCTCGGGGGATGTTTTTTCGGATTACAAATTCTGACACTCATGGCATCGGGATTGCAAATCCCGATGAACGGTGCTTGGGCAACGCGTTTTGGCCATGCGTTTTGGCCATGCGTTTTGGCAACGCGTTTTTCGGATTACAAATCCTGATACTCATGGCATCGGGATTACAAATCCCGATGAACAGGAAATCCCGATGAACAGGAAATCCCGATGAACAGGGTGCGAATCCTGATCAGCGGAGTGCCCTTTGGCAAATATTTTCGTACTATACCGCAAATTTAGTGATATTATCCGAATCGCGCAAGAAAATTAGTGGATAATTCCATGTTGTGTCGTTTTTAACCGAAATCAATGATGAAAAAACAAAATAGCAGGCGAATGGTGTCCTATTATATCCCCCAAAAGCGCTATTTGCAATATCTGTCAGAATCTTACGATTGAACTATGAAGCCCTGAAAGCGGGGATCGCAGAATAATATTCTGTTGGAATAAACGAGAATTGCAAAATTTAGAATAAATATCTGCAAATTTCAGAATGGTAGGTTTATCTTCTTGATTTCAATAAAAATTTGGAGAATAGTTCTAATCTCCTTACCTTTGCAACCAGAAATCAATTCAAACGGAAAGAAAGCAACATAATAAAAAAAGGAAAGGAAAAAATTATGAGTAAGAAGAATTATCGTTTCGAGACTTTGCAGCTTCATGTAGGCCAAGAGCAGGCCGACCCCGCAACCGACGCCCGTGCCGTGCCCATCTACCAGACCACGAGCTATGTGTTCCACAACTCTCAGCACGCTGCTGACCGCTTCGGCCTGCGCGACGCTGGAAACATCTACGGCCGACTGACCAACTCCACGCAGGGCGTGTTTGAGGACCGTGTGGCAGCACTCGAGGGCGGAGTGGCCGGACTGGCCGTGGCCTCAGGCGCCGCAGCCGTCACCTATGCCCTGCAGAACATCGTGCAGGCCGGCGACCACATCGTGGCAGCCGACAACCTCTATGGTGGTTCGTATAACCTGATCACGCACACCCTGTCGACGCAGGGCATCGAGAACACCATCGTCAACGTGAATGACCTGCAGGCACTGGAGGCAGCTATACAGCCAAACACGAAGGTGGTGTATGCCGAGACCTTCGGCAACCCCAACAGCGATGTGCTCGACCTGGAGGGCGTGGCAGCCGTCGCCCACAAGCATGGCATCCCCTTCATCGTGGACAACACGTTTGGTACACCTTATTTAATCCGTCCTCTTGAGCACGGGGCCGACATCGTGGTTCACTCGGCCACGAAGTTCCTGGGCGGTCATGGCAGCAGTCTGGGCGGTGTCATCGTTGACGGCGGCAAGTTTGACTGGAAAGCCAACCCGGAGAAGTTTCCGACGCTGGCCAAGCCCGATCCCTCGTATCACGGCATCGTGTTTGCCGACGCCGTAGGCGCCGCAGCCTTCGTGACCCGCATCCGTGCCGTCTTGCTGCGCGACACCGGTGCCACAATCTCTCCCTTCAACGCCTTCATCCTGCTGCAAGGCGTGGAGACACTGAGTCTGCGTGTGGAGCGCCATGTGGAGAATGCGCTGAAGGTGGTCGATTTCCTGGCCAACCACCCGAAGGTGGCCAAGGTGAACCACCCCGCACTGGCCAGCCATCCCGACCACGCTCTCTACCAGAAATACTTCCCCAACGGCGGAGGCTCCATCTTCACCTTCGAGATCAAGGGCGGACAGGAAGAGGCCTGGAAGTTCATCGACGCACTGCAGATCTTCTCGCTGCTGGCCAACGTAGCCGACGTGAAGAGTCTCGTCATCCATCCTTATACGACCACCCACTCACAGCTCTCGCCCGAGGAACTGGCCGATCAGCACATCACACCATCTACCATACGCCTTTCGATCGGCACGGAGCACATCGACGACATCATCGACGATCTGTCGCAAGCATTCGACAAAATATAATAAGTTGATGATTTATGAGTTTATAAATTAAAGATGAAAGAAAAGATCGCACTGGTGACAGGTGCCAACAAAGGAATAGGGTTCGGCATAGCCAAACACCTCGGACTGAGCGGATGGAAAGTGATTATCGGCGCACGCGACCGAGCGCGCGCGGAGAAAGCCATCGACAAATTAGTCTCAGCAGGAGTTGACGTCATGGGCTGGACAAACATCGAGCTGACCGACCCTGGCAGTCTGGAACAGGCTGCCAGGGAGGTGGGCGAGAGATTCAGCGGACTGTCGCTACTCGTCAACAATGCAGGCATACCTGGCGACATGAGCGTGGACAGTCGGCACACGGAAATCGACGCCATCAGGAAGGCCCTCGAAGTGAACTTCATCGGCACTTTTGCGCTGACCAAGGCCCTGCTGCCACTGCTCGAACAAAACAACGGAAGGATCGTCAATATCACCGTGCCATCGGAAATCAGTCCCTACTGGCATCCGCTGGCCTACGTGGCCAGCAAGGCTGCCCAGAACGCCATGATGGGCGTGATGGCCACCGAGTTTGAGCAGGACAGCACCCCCGTGGAGATCTTCTCCGTGCATCCCGGCCCCACCACCACCGACCTAAACGGAAACATGGCGTTGCCGGGGTTTCACGACATTGAGACGGTGGGCCGTAAGACGGCCGAATTGATCAACGACGGACAAGACCATCATGGGGAGTTCATTGAGCTCTATCCTATCGTGAAAGAAAAATAAGAATTTGTAATGATTAAAAAATAATCCATGTTATGGCTAAGATTGCAAAACAGCTGACCGAGCTCATCGGCAACACACCTCTTCTTGAGCTCAACAAGTTCTCGCAGGCAAAGGGTATCGATACACCCGTGATTGCTAAAGTAGAGTATTTCAACCCCGGCGGCAGCGTGAAAGACCGTATCGCCCTGGCCATGATAGAAGACGCCGAGCAGCGCGGTATCCTGAAGCCCGGAGCCACCATCATCGAACCCACCAGCGGTAACACCGGTGTGGGACTGGCGCTGGTGAGCGCCGTGAAGGGCTACCACCTCATCCTGACCATGCCCGACACGATGAGCGTGGAGCGCCGCAACCTGGTGAAAGCCTATGGTGCTGAGGTACGCCTCACTCCAGGCAAAGACGGTATGCCCGGAGCTATCCGTGCCGCCGAGGCCCTTCGCGATGCCACTCCCGGCAGCGTCATCCTGCAGCAGTTTGAGAATCCTGCCAACCCGGCACGCCACTATGCCACCACGGGTCCGGAAATCTGGCGCGACACCGACGGCAAGGTGGATATCCTGGTGGCCGGCGTAGGAACAGGCGGCACCATCTCGGGCGCAGGCAAGTATCTGAAGGAGCAGAACCCCAACGTGAAGGTGATTGCCGTGGAGCCGAAGTCATCGCCCGTGCTGAACGGCGGCCAGAGCGGTCCGCATAAGATTCAGGGCATCGGTGCCGGATTCGTGCCCAACACCTACGACGCCTCTGTGATCGACGAGGTTCTCGACGTGGATAACGACGATGCCATCCGCACTGGTCGTGAGGTGGCGCAACAGGAAGGGTTGCTTGTGGGCATCTCTGCCGGAGCCGCACTCTCTGCCGGAGCCGAGATCGCCAAGCGCGAGGAGAACAAGGGTAAGAAGATCGTCGTCCTGTTGCCCGACACGGGTGAGCGCTATCTTTCCACCGTGCTCTATGCTTTCGAGGAATATCCGCTGTAGTGCAGGATATTCTTTGAACCATACCCCAAGATTGAGTCCACTTTAAAAAGTCGGGTGAATCCATTCGCATGTCGAGAGGCTGCTTTTGAGGAGAGAGCCTTGAGGACACTGCGCTGTGACGAAATAGACTATTTAAAGTGGACTCAAGAAAGATAACCGTGGCGCGTTTTCCAAGTTCACCCGGTAGTGCCTATGTCCGCAAAGATACCTTGGTGCCATCCTTTTTCCCGCATCAGGTTGGTCAGTCTTTTGCTCAGTAGTTGAGGGCGGAGATCCCATCGGGGAGCAATCACCATATGGATGGGAGAGGAAGAGAAAAAACGCTCCAGGACAAGATCGCTCCGAAGCCGGCAGATGTATTGTGCAAGCAGCGACAAATACTCGTCGGATGACGAGACCTGGAAATCCCCTCGCTCCCAATCTCTGGCCAAGGCAGTTCCTTTCAGTACCTGTAGCTGGTGAATTTTCAGGATCTGGATGGGAAGACGTGAGACCATCGTGGCCTGTCGGAGCATTTCCTCCCCGCTCTCTTGTGGAAGTCCGAGAATCACGTGCCCGCAAGTGATGATGCCGCGGCTGGACAGAGCCTCAGCGGCATCACGCACGCACGATGAGTCGTGCTGGCGGTTCATCCTCATCAGTGTGCTGTCGTTCATGGATTCAATGCCAATCTCAACCGTGAGGAAGGTGCGGCGGCTCAGACTTTCCAAATAGTCAAGGCAACTGGTGGAAAGGCAGTCGGGACGAGTGCTGATGACAAGTCCACGGATACCCTCCACCGCAAGGGCTTCCTCATAGCGGTCGCGCAGGATGGCGGTGTCAGCGTAGGTATTGGTGAATGACTGAAAATAGGCCAGATAACCTGCATCCGGATATTTCCGCGAAAAGAAACGCTTTCCAGCCTCCAGTTGTTCGGTGATGGAGGCATCGGGCTGGCAGTAGGACGGAGTGAAACTGCTGTTGTCGCAGAAGGAGCATCCATGTTTAGACAGCCGTCCGTCTCTGTTGGGACAGCTGAAACCCGCATTGACGGGAAGTTTCTGCATCCGCATGCCCAACCGTTGCCTGATCCACCGCCCGTAGTCGTTGTAGGGCAAGGATTCTATGATAGTTTGCTCCATACTCTATTTCATGCGCATTGAAAATGCCTTCAAATGGCAGGTCAAAGCCTATTTCTCAAGATATCTCACATATTCGCACGCTGCCAGCAGGAAGGCACCTACCCCGAAGTTGGCCTGTGAGTTGGCGTCCACCCTCTGTCCGGGTATGGCACGTTCTCCGATAGGCTGTACGTAGCCGATTCTCCCATCCGGCTGCAGGGCCGTCTTCGTCAGGTATTTCCAGGCCTTCTTGACCGTTGGTGCGAACTCTTTCTTGGAGAGGTAGCCATTGTTGATTCCCCAGGTCAGTCCATAGCAGAAGAACGCAGTGCCCGAAGTCTCCGGTCCGGGAGCCTGTTGCGGATCCATCATCGACCGGGTCCAATATCCTTGCGGCTGTTGCGTCTTGGCCACGGCTCGTGCCAGTCGGATGAATTTCTCGCGGAAGAACGGCTGTCGGGCATCATTCTCCGGCATATCCTGCAATACTTTGGCCAGGCCGGCAAGGACCCAGCCGTCGCCTCGTGCCCAGAAATCCTTTTTGCCATTTGCGGTCTTGTGCTTCGGATAGATGTATTTGCCGTCTCGGAAATAGAGTCCGGTCTCACTGTCGAGCATGATGCTGTCGCTGTAGAGGATGTTCTCATAGAGTTTTCGCAGGTATTTGGTGTCACCGGTCAACTTATACATTTTGGTCATCACCGGCATCACCATATAGAGTGCGTCCGCCCACCACCAGTAGTCGTGAGCCTTGGAGTCAGCCTCATATCCCATCACCTCCTTGGCACGTGCCACCTTCTTCTCATCCGGTGAAAGGTTATAGAGGTCGATATAAGTCTGGAAACAGATCTGCCAGTCGCCGAAGAGCACGTAATCCTGTCCTTCGCCATACTGCTTGTATTTCCATTTGGCCGGATCGGGTTCGGCAGCGCCTTTCCAGTGATTGTGCTCCGCCCATCTGATGGAGTATTCGAGCATCTGCTGGTCGTGCAGCAGCTTATACACCTCCATGTTTCCGGTATGATAGGCGGCATTGTCCCAGAAAGCCCTGACCTCGGCCGGATTGTTGCTCTGCCAGTAGTTGTTCACACGCCTGATGACCTCTCTCACCCTGTCGCCCGACCAAGAGCGGGCCTGTCCTGTCACTGCTGAAAGCAAGACAAAGCAAAATAAGATTTTTCTCATAGTATGTTTGGGTAAGGGGGGCAGCCCACATGGCGCAGACTGTCCCCCTCCGCTTTGGAAATGCTAAATGTAATAACCTAAAAAACTATGTATGAATGTGAGAGTTAGTTAGCAATCTCCTCGTCGGCGACCGCATCTTCCCAGTTCGTCCACATTGGAATAGACTCAGAATAGCCGTCGTAGCCGAAGTTCTGCCTCAACTGTCCCTTGTTGTTGGCCGTGATGGCAGAGTTGGGAATCGGCCAGAACAAGTTGTGCTTGTTGATCTTGTACTCGTAGGTTTGGTTGCCCTGCTGTCCTTTGCCGTAGGGGTGGTTGAACACGTTGTAGGTGGTGCAGCGGCGGTACCAGTAGCTGCCTCCGGCGAGGTCGGTACCCTCCTGCTTGTCCCATGAGTTCAGGTCGTAGGTGTTGCCCCATTCATCGGCTTTGCCGCTGCGGGCGAGACACCAGCTCACGCGGACCATCTCAGCCTGGCGGAACTCCTCGAGATAGAGTTCACGGGCACGCTCCGACATGATGTCGCCGATGGTGACGGTGGTGTACATTTTCTTCGCGTTGGCACGCTGGCGGATGATGTTCACGTCGCTGGCAGCCTCGGCCGTCTTGCCTTGATAGAAGCGGGCTTCTGCGCGGAGCAGGTACGTCTCAGCCAGTCGGAAGAGGTACATGTCGCCATTGGCCCCTTTGCCCGACGCACCCTGGAACTGGTTGGCACCCATGTTCTGCTCATTGGGTGTATCGAGGATGTAGAGCTGGTAGAGTGGGGTGGGATACCAGCTGCGGATGGTGTCGGAGCAGAGGATGTCGCCCTTATGTACGAGGATCTTCGAGGGATCAGACGGGTCGGCATAATCCTCTGTGGCATAGAGCTGGTAGTTTTGTCCGTAGCAGTCAGACTTGCGGTTGTTGTATTTGAAGTCTTCCATCTCCATCCAGTTGCCCACCTCGCGGTTGTGGCGCAGGTCTTGCCAGTCATACTCACCTTTCTCGTCCATCCAGATGGTCTTGTTGTAATAATATGAGGTGCGGTTGAGTGCGATGCCACGTCCGGCCACGCGCACCCAGTCAAGTTCCTCATTGTAGTCCTTGTTGTTGCGGGCGATGTTCTGTCCGGGGCCGCCAAGTCCGTGCGGGTCGCGGATGATACCGTTGCTCCAGTGAGCGAAGCAGGCACGCATGATGTTATAGGTGGTGAAGTCCTGGTCGTTGCTGTTGGAGATCATCATGATAGTCTCCTTGTTGGCCGGGTCGGCGATATTGGGCGTGCGGTGGAGGTCCCATATCACGTTGCGGGTCACCTTCCAAGTCTTCTCGTTGCCCGAGGGCTGCCAGGTGCCGAAAGGTTCGGTCATCAGCTTCAGTCCATGGTTGTTGATCAGGTCGGTGGCCATCGCCTCAGCTTTGGCATACTCTCCGACAGCCAGGTAGCATTTGATCAGCAGATGCATGCAACCCTCCTGGTTGACCTGTCCCATATAGCCCATCTTGGCCTGTGCGGGCACATGCTGTACGGCGAACTCCAGGTCATTGACCAGCATTTTGAAAATAGCCTCCTTGCTGGCAGAGGTGTAATTGCGCTTCGGCACGCTGATCAGTTTGGTGACCAAGGGGATGTCGCCGAACTGCAGAGCCAGGTTGTAGTAGGCGTAGGCGCGGTGGAAATAGGCGCGGCCTTTGTAGGCATCGCGTGTGGCCTCGTCGAGACCTTTCACCTGGTCGACGTATGAGAGGATAGAGTTGGCGTATTTGACCATGCTGTAGCCCTGGTCCCAGAAGCGCTGCATGTAGTTGCCGTCGCCGCCGCCGGCCATACCAGATGTCGGTGTCAGTTTGGCGTCGAAATTGTCTTGGAAACCGCCGCCCATATCGGTCTTGGCATACATGCCGACATCCGACATGAGGTAATTGGTGAAGATACCCACGTTGTTCCAGTTGCCGTCGATGCGGTAGGTTTTCAATTGTTTGTCGCACTGTGCGAGGGCGGCTTGCAGACCGGCCTCAGTGCTGTAGGTGGTAGCCGGCTCGTAGAATGACAGCGGATCTTGCTCCAGGAAAGAGTCGCCGCAGCCGACCATCATTGAGGCCATAGCCACAACTGCCACTCCACCTTTTAATATATTCTTGTTGTTCATAACTTTCTTTGTTTTTTTAAGTAATCAAAAATCCTATTGACTGATACCTATTCTCATTAGAGCGTCACGTTCAGGCCGAACTGGAACTGACGGTTGGCGAAGCCTCCAGTCTCGGGATCACCGTATTCCCAGCTGTCGATGGTGAACACATTGTTGATGCCGGCTGTCACATGCACGCGCTGGATGCCGATCTTGCTGGTCAGTTCCACGGGGAGTGTATATCCGAGCGTGATGTTGTCCAGACGTACGAAGCTGCGGTTGTAGACTTTCTCGATACCTGTCACGCCAGAGGGACCCACGGCGTTCAGACGGCCGTATTCGTTGGTGGGGTTGTCGGGTGTCCAGTATTCCTTCTTGTAAGTGTTGCAAGTCTGGGTGAACATTGATCCAGAGTTGTCGCCGTTGAGCCAGTAGCCGGCACGGCTCTTATGGCCCATGTAGCTGTACATTGAGAAGGAGAAGGTGATGTTTTTCAGGAAAGTGAAGTCATTGCGCATGTTCCAGTAGATAGGCGGCTGTGTCGTGCCCTGATAGGTACGGTCCTTGTCGTTGTATACGGGGATGCGTGTGCCGTCCTCGAGAATCTTGTCATCCTCAGTATAGACGTTGACGACTTTCGGGTCGCCGGGTTTCTGGTTTACCTTGGCAGCCTCGTCGGCCTCGTTAGCCTGCCAGATGCCGTCGGTTTTCCAGTACCAGATCTCGCCGATGGGTTTGCCGATGAACCATCCATTGCTGGTGTCGTCCATTTCCTTTCCATCCTCATCATATTCATAATAGAGGTGTTTGATCTTGTTCTTGTTGTATGAGAATCCCAGCGTGGTGTTCCACTTGAAGTTTTCGGTGTCGATGTTGCGTGTGTTGAGTGTGATCTCGAAACCGGTGTTGGTCACCTCGCCGAGGTTGGTGGTGATGCTGCTGAAGCCGGTGAAGTTGGGCAGGCGCTGACCCATGATCATGTCGTGGGTACGCTTGTGGTAGACATCGATGCTACCGGAGAAGCGGCGCTTGAGCAGTGAGAAGTCGAGACCGAAGTTCCATGAAGAAGTTTTCTCCCACTCCAGGTTCGGGTTGCCCAGGCGGCTGACCTGGAGAGCGTTGAGCACTTCTTGTGAGGTGCTTCCGTACTTATAGTAAGCATAGAGACCACCGTTGGCCAGGTTGGAGAGAGCCAGGTAGGTGTCGCTCAGCGAGCGGTTACCGTTAGTACCGTAGCTGATGCGCAGCTTGGCCATGTCGAGCCAGTTCCAGTCTTGTGCGAACTTCTCCTCGGAGAGCACCCAGCTGGCGCCCAGCGACCAGAAGTTGGCCCATGGGTTGTTTTGTCCGAAAGCGGAATAACCGTCGCGTCGCACTGTCGCTGTCAGCATGTATCGGTCCATGAATCCGTAGAAGAGACGGCCCAGATAAGCGGCTGCGGTATAGTGTGTGTCGTTGGTCCTGAATGAGCTCTGCTCTTTGTTGGCGCCCTCGATATAGTGGAATCCCAGCACGTCGGTAGGAGTGATATTGCGTGCATGGATCTCGTCATACCAATAGCGGTTTTCCTCAGCCTCCTGCACGAGAGTCACGGTGAAGTGGTGCAAGTCGTTGAATGTGCGGTCCCATGTCAGCGTGTTGTTCAGGTTCCAGTTGAAGGTCTTCGAGTTGTTGCGGTTGGAGCCGCGGTCAGCAGCCTTGCTGTCGGGCAGCGAGGCCGACATCCAGTAACGGTCGTAGAACCACTGGAAGCGCGGAGCGATATTGAACTGGTAGGTGAAGCCGTAGGGCAGAGTCACCTTGGCATTGAAGATGGTGTTGAGCACGGTATAGCCCTTGTCCAGGTCAAGATACTTCTGCTGGAAATGATAGTTGTAGCCGCCGTTGGTGGGGTTGCCTGTTCGGGGGTACTGTACCTCGTTGCCTTCGGCATCGTATCGTGAGGCATAGGGCGACTCACGCAGCTGGTTGTCGTCCCAGTAGTTGCTGCCCAGAGGCACTTTCTGTGAGATGTCACTACGGTCCTGGAAGTTGGCGTTCGCTCCCACTTCGAGCCAGTCGGTGATCTTGGCGTTGAGTTTCATGTTGGCGCGGTAGGTGTGGTAGTCATCACCCTGTATGGCGCCCTCATTGTTCAGATAGCCGAATCCCAGGTAGTAGTTGATGCGGTCGGTAGCCCCCGAGATGCTGGCGTTGTAGTCCTGGTTGAATCCGGTGCGGAAGACAGCGTCCTCCCAGTCGTAGGTCTTGCCAGCCAGGAAGTTCTCCATCACGAGAGCAGCGTCGGCATCGAAGCCCATACGGCGGGCGTAAAGGCTGAGCATCGACTCGCCGGCCTGTGAGGTCTTCGGTCCGTTGCTCGCCCACTGTTCCTCAGAGATACCATATTGCGAGAGATTGTTGTAGTTGTCGTAATAGCCCACGGGGATGCCGCTGTCCTTGCCATAGTATCCCCATGTGCCATCCTCACGATAGCCATAGGTCTGCGCTTTGTACCAGTCTTCGCGGTAGGTCATATACTCGCTGGGGCTGAAGACGTCGCGGTAAGCGGATTTGGTATTGGCAGCGAGGTTTGTGCTCACGTTGATGACAGGCTTCCCCTCCTTACCCTTCTTTGTGGTGATGATGATGACACCGCTGGCTGCCTTTGCACCATAGATGGCAGCCGAAGAAGCATCTTTCAGCACGTCGATCTGCTCGATATCGTCGGGGTTGATCTCCGAGAGGCTGCCAGCGAACTGCATACCGTCCAGGATAATCAGGGGAGAGTTGTGTGAGCCATCGGTGTAGAGTGAGTTCTGTCCACGGAGTTGTATGCTTGCGTTGGACTGTGCGTCGGAGCTGAAACCGATTTGCAAGCCCGGAGTGCCTCTCAGCAGGTCTTGCACCGTACCCGGGTTCTGGTCGGCAATCTTTCTGGGGTCGATCTGCACGACGGATCCTGTGAGGTCCTTCTTGCGCATCGTGCCGTAACCCACGACCACCACAGCTTGCAGTGTCTCTGCGTCTTCCTCCAGAGTGACGTTCACCGTCTGTCCGCTCTTGTAGGCAATCTCCTTGGTGGCGTAGCCAATGTAAGTGACGACAAGCGTGCCCTGTGCCGGTACGCCATTCAATTCAAATTGGCCGTCGAGGTCTGTTACAGCACCTACGGCAGCAACTTCTTTCACCTTCACGGTGGCACCGATAACCGGCTCACCGTTTCGGTCTGTGACCTGGCCTTTCACGACAGCGTTTTGCTGTACTGCCTGAACTGCAGGTTCTGCCATTGTCGGCAATGGGAATGCCATCATTCCTGCTGCCAACACCATAGCGAAGCATAGCTTCCTGGATGGAAGAGTTAAATGAGCATAGTTCATTTGATAAGGTTTTTTAAGTTTATAATTAGGGTTGGTTATTATTTAAGGTTGTGATATGCAAGGTGGAATAATCATGCGAAACGTAAACGATTACGTGATCCGTGTGCAAAGGTAGTCAAACGGTGTGGAAACATAGTCCCCATATCGTGATTTTAGGGGAACAAATCGTTATTTTGGGGATGATCCGCCCTTTCTGCGGGCTCAAAAGCCAGGGTTATGAGGCATGACCGTCACTTTCGCTACTTCATCGGGCAATCCCCATTTTTTATGATGGATGAGTTGCCAAACCAAATAAAATGTGTATATTTGCACATGGAAGTGAAAACAATCTTTCGACAGATGGCAAGAAAACTGCTTTTGCTCTTCTTTATAGCACTCGGTCAAGTGTTGGCTGCGCAGCATGTGCCGCTGAGGATCTTGTCCCAGGTATCCGTCCCCGGCACAGAAGATGCCCGTTGCCTGATGCTCGATCACTATGGTCTGATGTGGATAGGAACCGACCAAGGTCTCTATTCTTTCGACAGCTATCAATTCAAGCCTTATCGGAGCGATGCCTATTCACCGGGCATCCTTCCCAATAACTATGTGCGTTGCATGGCTGAAGACAAGGCCGACGGCCTATGGATCGGCACACGCGACGGACTGGTGCGCTACGACAGGAAACAGGGGCGGTTTAAGACCTATCATCTTGGAGACGACCAGGACCGCACGCTCAACGTGCTTTTCACCTCGGAGGACGGGACGGTATGGGTAGGAACAGACCGCGGCATTTCCCGCTATGAATCGGCGAAGGATGGTTTTGCTCATGTGAGCATGCCTGTCGGCGTACACTCGTTTGCCGAGGACACCAAGGGCCATCTGTATGTCGGGACATGGGAGGGCGGTCTGCTGCGCATGGACAAGAAAAGCGGCAGGATGGTGAGCTACCCCCGACTGAGCGAGCGCAACACCGCCACGTCGCTGTTGATAGACGGCAAGGGGCGTCTGTGGATCGGCACCTGGGAAAACGGAATCGTGTGCCTGGACCATCCAGAGAATGAGCATGCGCCGGAAGCCCATCATATCAACGAAGGTCGGCGTGACTTCCGCACCTTCCATCAGTTGCTGGAGGACCCGGTGAGCCATTCCGTCTGGGGCTGCTGTATTGAAGGACTGACCCGTGTGGGACTCGACGACCTGACAGACGTGGAGAATTATGCGGAGCTCAATTTCTGCTATGACATGGTGACTGACGGTGAAGGAAACCTCTGGACCGTCACACGCAATCAGGGTGTCGTGCACCTCAGCACAAAGCCATCCCCCTTCCGCTACTGTTTGCTCAATCCCGCAGGAAGGGAACTGCCGGTGAACCGCATCCAGCGGGTCTTCACTTCCGACGGTCAGCGTTTCTGGTTGGGGCTCCAGCCTTATGGCCTGGCCCGCTATGACCGTGAGGGAAACCAGGTGACCTACAACAGCCAGATACCCGGATTCGGCGGGATGACAGGCCATGCCGGCATCCATGCCCAGACCATCTCTGCTATCCTCGACAAAGGCGACGGAGAACTCTGGTTGGGTAGTTCACGTGGCATCATCAGCTGGAAAGAGGGGCGGCCGGCGCGGATGCTGGATTTCCACAATACGCCCTTCCTCAAAGAAGGCAGTGTGAACGACTTCCTCCGCCTGCGGGATGGAACGATATGGATAGGGCAGGACGATGGTGTGGCCGTGGTCTTCCCCGATGGCAAGGGCCGTAGGCTCAAGATGGGCGAGGCAGGACGTGACTTCAGCCACTGTGACGTGCAAACCATCAAGGAGGACCACCAGCACCGGCTATGGATTTCGACGGAGAATGCCGGGATCGTCTGTGTCAGTGGAGATGCCCGGCGGCCCCAGTCGCTCCGCTTCCACCAATACGCCTCGGCAAGCCACAACTATCCGCTCGACAACGCCCTGGCCTGCTATGAGGATGCGGAGCACCGGCTCTGGGCGATCGCCAACAGTGGCGGACTGTTTCGCTACCATCCGGAAAAGGATGCTTTTGAGCCAGTCAACCACCGTTTCCACATCCATGTGAACAGCATCTATTCCATCGACGGTGACGACATGGGATGGCTTTGGCTCTCCACAGACAAGGGACTCCTGCGGTTAAGAGATGACAAGACCAACAATCCCGTGACCTACTACGGTGCCGAGGACGGACTGGAGGCACCCCATTTCTCACCCCATGGCTCATTCCGGCATGGCAAGGAACTTTTCTATGGCAACGTGAGTGGTTTCTTCTCTTTCGACCCCTGCCGGATAGAGCAGTATCAGCAGGAAGGAAAAGCCCCGCTGATCGTGACAGACCTGTTGATCGACGACAAGCCCTATGACTGGCTTGACTCCACCATGCAGGAAAAGATTTCCCAATGTCAGCCTTTCTTCACGAAGGAGATTACCCTGCCATCGGGAGTCGATAAATTCTCCGTAGGTTTCTCGCTCCTCACCTATCAGGGTCAGCAGCAGTGCCGTTATGCCTATCGGCTGGAGAACTATGACCGCGAGTGGCACTATACCGACGCGGATAACCGGAAGGCCACCTATCAGAACCTGCCCGCAGGGACGTATCGCCTGAGACTGAGGGCTGTCGACAGCTATGGGCATCAGACAGAGATGCCCTATAGCATCAAGGTAAACGTGCTGCCGCCATGGTATCAGACCTGGTGGGCCTATCTGATGTATGCCGCACTGCTAGCCGGTGCTGTCTACGGAGGGATATGCTGGTACAAGAACTACCTGAAGACCAAGAACCGACTGGCCATGGCAGTGGTATTCACGAACATCACCCATGAGCTGCTCACCCCGCTGACCATCATTTCCGCCTCAGTCGATGAGTTGCGCCAGAAAGCACCGCAGTTCAGCGCCAATTATGGACTGATGCAGAACAACATCCAGCGCCTCACCCGTCTGCTGCGCCAGATTCTTGAGGTGAGGAAGTCGCAGGCCGGACAGTTGAAGTTGTTGGTGGCACGTGGCGACCTCTCCCGGTTTGTCGCTTACGAGTGCGAGAGCGTACGTCCGATGGTCGGTTCCAAAAGTGGAGAACTGATCGTGAATTGTCCTGCAGAAGGCATTGATGCCTGGTTTGACAAAGACAAGGTCGACAAAATCCTCTACAACCTCCTGTCGAATGCCGTGAAATACAACAAGGAAGGCGGTCGCATCGTGGTGACGCTGACCGCGGACCAGCAACAGGCAACCTTGGAAGTCAGCGATGAAGGCATCGGTATCTCCAAGGACAAGATGAAACACCTCTATACCCGTTTTCTCGACGGTGATTACCGGCGGATGAACACCCACGGCACAGGTATCGGCCTCTCGCTGACCCACACCCTCGTCGTGCTCCATCACGGGAAAATCGACTGCCAAAGCCGTGAAGGCGAAGGTACCACGTTCACTGTCACCTTGCCCATCGCAAAAGCGGCGTATGGTCAGGACGAGATCGACCTGACCGCAGACAACAGGGCCATCGACAGCCAGCAGACAGAACAGATGGAAGAACAGTTGCCGATGGCTGTCGACAATCAGCCAGAAAGCGAGGACGAAGCAGCCGGGAAAGATTACTCGATGCTGATCGTGGAGGACAACCCCGACCTCTTGGAACTCATGCGCAAGCTCTTCGCCCAGCAATACCATGTCTATACAGCACGCAACGGCAAGCAGGCCCTGAACACGATTCAGAAACGCGATCTCGACATTGTGATCACCGATGTCATGATGCCAGTCATGGACGGCATCGAACTGACCCGCAAGATCAAGGACTCAGAAGACTATGCCCAGTTGCCGGTTGTCATGCTGACGGCGAAAACGACAGACGAAGACAAGAATGTGGGATATGAGACGGGTGCTGATGCCTATATCACGAAACCCTTCAGGATGGGTGACCTGCAGTTGCGTATCGACAATATCATCCGCAACAGGGAGCGCATCCGAAGGAAGTTCAGCAGTCAGACCGACTTCAAGGTGGAGGAGCAGCATTACTCCTCGCCCGATGAGGTTTTCATCCAAAAGGCCATCGACTGTGTGAAACAGCACCTCGACGATTCCGATTATGATCGTGAGCAGTTTGCTTCCGACATGTGCGTCTCTTCCTCCACCCTCTATAACAAACTGCGGGCACTCACAGGACAGTCGGTGACCGGGTTCATCAACAGCATCCGCCTGAAAGAAGCATGCCGCATTCTGCGCCAGCAGCCAGGCATCAAGGTGTCGGAGCTCTCCATGGAAGTGGGCTTCAACACACCGAAGTATTTCACCAAACTTTTCAAAAAAGAGTTTGGGATGCTTCCCAGCGAGTATGTGAATGAGTCAAACCAAGACTGATGTCGATTCGGCGTGATACTCCCCTTTCCTGTAAGTCATATTTTTCAGCAAAAAGCTACGTAAGATTTGGAGAATACGTGTGAAAATATTACTTTTGCACCACTTATTTTCGGCTTCGTAAAGGTTTGCAGACTTTACGGTCAGACCCACTTAGCCGGTTTGTGTACCGGCAGCCTTCTTGATTAGATCAAACATCAATTATTCAATATGAGAAAACTATTCCTTTCCATCCTTGCAGCCTGTCTTTCGGTGTCAGCCATCGCACAGGAGAAATTTGAGTTGGGCAAGCCCAATGACGACAACTACAGATATTTGGATGAATATCTGGCCCTCAAAGAGTATATTGACTATACCAAATATCCCAATTTCAAACTTGGTTCAGGCACGACCGTCAGCGAATACCTCAACAATTCGTTGTTCAGAAACCTGATCAACAAGAATTTCACTGAGACAGTGGCCGGCAACGCCATGAAGATGGCCAGTTGTGTGGACGGCAATGGCAACATGAATTTCACTACCGTGAAGAACTATGTGAAAACAGCGACTGAGGCAGGACTCAACGTCTACGGCCACACCCTCGCATGGCATTCGCAGCAGCCGAACGGATGGTTGCGGAAACTCATCGCCGACAAGCCAGCACCGGAGCTTACCGACGGTGATGTGGACGTCTGGATCCAGGCAGCCATCAAGGACTTCCGTACCCAGCAGAACGTGGGGTGGAAAGCCTCGGAGTCGGAATTTGGCTATACCATCGGTTTTGACGCCACCAACGGCCTTATCGTGACCACCACGAAGTCGTATCCGTGGCAGGTGCAGTTTGTCGCCATGTCCGACATCATGCTCAATAAGGACAAGACTTACAAGATGACCATGACTGTGAAGGGTTCGAAGGCAGGACACCTGGACGGTCGTCTTGGCGACTGGGATGGCGGCACCAATGTCAGTTTTTCTTTCAACACGGAGTGGCAGGATGTCGAGGTCAATGTCAAGCCAACCATGGAGAGCAGTTTCCTGCTGCTGCACGTTCCCAACTACGTGGGTGAGGTGTATATCAAGTGCATCAAGTTTGAGGAGAAAAAGAAAGGCATGACCATCAATGAGGATCGTCGTTGCCTCAAGGCCCACGCCACAGAGAGGAAGTCGGAGGCATGGGACAACCAGATGTGGCTGGTACCTGGATCATTCGCTTCAGGAACAAGTTTTGTGTTCTCCGCCGATGTGCGTGCCGACAAGCCGGCATTCGCATCGACACAGATCCACAACGCCCCTGGCGCTTATGTTCATTATGAGGCCTTGGGTAATGTGAATTTCACCACCGAATGGAAGACCGTCAAAGTCAGCGGCACCTTCAAGGCTTCGGGTCAGAGCATTGCCTTCAACCTCAGCGAGTTGCCTGAGGAGAACAACTACTACTTCGACAATGTAAGCCTGAAGATAGGTGGAGTGGAGACAATCAAGAACGGTAACTTTGAAGGCACGGATGTCAGTTCATTCAGAGTCAAGGAAAACAGCGGCAGCGTTGTAGCCCCGACCATCTGTGAGCATCTGAGCTATATCTACGTGCCGACATCTATCCCCCAGACACCACAGGAGCGTCATGACACCCTCGTCTATGCTATGGACAAGTGGATCAAGGGGATGATGGAAGCCTGCGGTGGCAAGGTGAAGGCATGGGATCTCGTCAATGAAGCCATTTCCGGTGGCGGCAATGACGGACAGGGCAATTATGCCCTGCAGCACTCGGAAGGCTACAACCCCGATGGCACATGGGATGTCGGTGGTGATGCTTTCTACTGGCAGGATTTCATGGGCGACCTTGAATATGTGCGTCAGGCCTGCCGTCTGGCACGTAAGTATGGGCCGGAAGACGTGGTCCTCTTCATCAACGACTACAACCTCGAGTCGGACTGGGATGGCAACAAGAAGTTGAAGTCTCTGATCAACTGGATCAAGAAATGGGAGTCGGATGGTGTCACCAAGATCGACGGTATCGGCACTCAGATGCATATCTCCTACTATGAGAACAGTGGTACGAGGACAAGCAAGAAGAATGCCATCACCAATATGTTCAGACTGATGGCTCAAACCGGAAAGTATGTGCGTGTCAGCGAAATGGACATGGGATATGTCGATGCCAGCGGCAAAGATGTGCCAACAGGCAGCATGACAGAGACTCAGCACAAGAACATGGCCGACTTCTACGAGTGGATAATCAAGGAGTTTTTCCGTCTTGTGCCTCCAGAGCAGCAGTGGGGCATCTGCCAGTGGTGTCCGACAGACTCACCTGCCAACAGCGGATGGCGTGCCAACACACCGGTAGGCATCTGGGACATCAACTATTACCGCAAGCATGTCTATGCCGGTTTTGTGCGTGGTCTCGGTGGTATTCCCAACGGCATTGAGGGAGTTGAGGCAGACAAGACCATCGACACCTCAAAGGGCATCTACAACCTTAATGGCATTCGCCTGAAAGCGACATCGCTTGACGAACTTCCCCACGGCCTTTATATCGTAAACGGCAAGAAGGTGGTCAAATAAATGAACAACGGAAAGGCTACAACGGATAGTACCTCTCTTAAAATACAGAAACCAAGTCGTAACGTTATGGGAATGAAAAGCTTATTTCTGACAGCGATGCTGGTCGCTACAAGTACGGGACTGGTGAACGCCCAAACCGCTCAAAGGCAAGTGGTGGAAGACGGTGGAACAGGCCCCTTCAAGTCGGAAGTGGTGGGCGATGCCTCCTGTCCAGGCTTCACGGTATATCGTCCGCAAAACCTGAAGGAAGTGGTGGCCAGGCAAGGCGCCCTGCCTGTGATCGTCTATGCCAATGGTGCCTGTTTCAACAACAACGTGGAGATGCGCCTGTTGTTGAGCGAAGTCGCATCCTACGGCTATGTGGCTGCAGCCATCGGCCCTTATGATGAAGCGGATGTGATGGCTCAATGGCGTGGCGTCCTGAGATCGGCATTCCCCGAAACCAAAGGAGATGTCATCATGGCTAATGGAGAGAGAATCCAGCCATTGACCGCTGAGGAGAAAAAGGCCCAACAGGAAGAGCAAGCCAAACAGCGAGAAAAGGCCGCCAAAAACGCCAAGAAGGGCAAGAAGCAGCAGCCTGCTGTCCCACAATTCAGGACCTATCCGAAGATGTTGCTGGAGGTGCTCGACTGGTTGACCGACCAAAATGCCGCCCAAGGGTCAGAATATTACCATTGCCTCGACCTCGACCATGTGGCAGCGATGGGGCAGTCGTGCGGAGGAGCCCAAGTGCTGGGTGTTGCCCACGATCCCCGCATCAAGACCTGTGTTATGCTGAATTCCGGCATTGGTGATATGGAAATGATGGGTTCCACCAAGGAATCGCTCAAAAACCTCCACACGCCGATGTTTTATATGATTGGCGGCCCAGGTGACATCGCCTACGCCAATGCACAGAAAGACTATGAGCGCATCGCCGACAATATCCCCGTGGTGATGCTCAATTCAAAAGATGGTCACAGCGGCACCTATTATGAGAAGCATGGCGGCAACTACGCCAAGGTCGTCGTGAAGTGGCTCGAC